>Ga0247611_10004811_pt1 | contig 18402 bp, 11 predicted proteins | sample 177DNAGHGhighgp2_FD_192422 | JGI IMG/M metagenome (GOLD analysis project Ga0247611, IMG submission 192422) | Sheep rumen microbial communities from Palmerston North, Manawatu-Wanganui, New Zealand - 1770 DNA GHGhigh gp2 | ecosystem: Host-associated > Mammals > Digestive system > Stomach > Rumen... | reverse complement strand
TCCAAGGGCCGCACCATGAACAAGAAACTAGGTCGGGGCATTAATTTTGGAAACTCCTGGGAGTCTGAAGGTTCAAATGATTGCGGTTGGAGTAACTGTATCCAGGACGGTTGGTTCAAGACGGCCAAGGATGCTGGGTTCAACTCCATAAGATTGCCTGTCCGTTGGGAAAATGATGCGGCCTATGATGGAACTCTCAACAGCTCAAGGCTGGCTGGTGTCAAGGCCGATATTGACCTGGCTCTTGCTCAGGGCCTTGTGGTTATTGTAAACGCCCACCATCACAATAAGTTAAATGATGCTGCTGCCAATTATTCTACCAATCCAGGTTCGTACAATACTGAAAAACAGAAATTCTTGAACATGTGGAAAAACATTGCCACGGCTATGAATTCCTACGGTGATGATAAAGTTGTATTGGAAATCCTGAATGAACCGCATGGAATACAGATGGCCCAGGTGAATGATTTAATGACTTCGGCATACCAGGTGATTCGTCAGAACGCTCCAGGCAAGACAATTATGTTCGAATCTGCTGGATATTCCAAGTTTGCACAGATTCCTAACTTGGATTTGCCTGCCGATGGAAACATCATAGTCTCTGGTCATTATTACGACCCCTACACCTTTACCCATCAAGGACACGACTATGACTATAATGCCAATGCTTCGTTCAGTGAAACCACGATAGAGAATGATTTTAAGAGTTATGCAGAATCTATTGCTGCCGCTTTCCCGGATATCAATGGTGGCTGTGTGCCCATCAATATGGGTGAGTTTGGCGTTGCATCGACCAATGGTGGTAGTGGAATCTCAGAGACCAAGCGGGCCCAATGGACCGAAGCTGTTATCCAGCAGGCCGAAAAATACGGCTTCTCCTGGCACTACTGGGGCTTTGCAGGTGTTGGGGGATTTGAGGCCTACAATAAGGGCTCAAATTCGTGGTATTCCGAAATCAAGGCGGTCTTTGACAAGTATTTGAGTAACCCGTCAACGGTCAAGTAACGACTGCCAAATAAAAGCTCACACAAAAAAGGCGCTTCCCTTGAAGCGCCTTTAAGTTGCGAAAAACTATTTACTGAAGAATGCTTCGGGGAAGCCCGGGAACCACTTATTATTGTTCCTGTCGTAGGCTTCGAAACCACCAACCTTTGTGAATCCCCAATAATGCCATGAAATATCGAAACTTTCGGCGGCTTGCACCGATTTTTTTGCCCATAGGGCTTTCTTGGCGTCAGAGGTTGGGGTCCCGTTGCGGTTGCAGCTGCTTTGGGTGCCCTTGCCGCCAGATACGCCGAATTCGCCCATGTTCATAGGGACGCTTCCCCCGTTCACATCGGGGTATAGTTTTTGAGCCAATGCCACATAGTTTTTCAGGTCTCCCGCAGCAGTATTGCTGTAGGCCGCGTCCCCGACGCAGGCTTCGTCGCCATGCCCCTCGTGACTAAAATTGTATGGCTCGTAATAATGGCCGCTGTAAATGATGTTTCCGTCTTCGGGGAGCGTCAAAAATTCCAAGTCAGCAAACTTTGCCGCATGGAAGGCCTCGAACATGATGGTCTTTTTAGGGGCATTTTTACGGATGACGTCGTAGGCGCTGAGCATGATGTCATTTACGAGATCTTCTCCGGGAATGGTTGGCTCGTTGAGGATTTCCAGCACCAGCAGGGAATCGGGGAACTTGTTTAACTCCTTGGAAACTTGGTCCCACAGGGCCAAAAAGTGGGCCTTTTCGGCTTCGAATAGGACTACGGAATCTGCTTGTCCACGAAAAGCTCCGCCTCCAAGATCATTGAGGGTTGTGTAGTGATGGAAGTTGACCACTACGGCAAGTCCTTGGTCAATGGCCAGCTGGATATCTTCTTTGACTCCTTTCAGGCGCTCTGGGTTGACCGTGTGGGTTTCGTAGTCGGAGTCTTCGTTCCACCGGACGGGCAGGCGCACAGAGTTAAAGCCCGCTTCCTTAATGATTTTGAAGTCGTTGTCTTCAATGGGGTTGCCCCAGCCTCCGTCCAGTTTGCCCCAGCTTTGGGAATCCCAAGAATTGCCTAGGTTGATTCCCTTTCCCAGTCTTTGGTTCATGGCTCTACCGGCAGAGTAATCTATGGCGGCATGGGTCTTTTGGCCATCATTTTCTTTCTTTTCCGCCTTGGTGGGGGAGTTGTCGTCATCGAAGCATCCGGTCAAGGCGATTCCTAGGGAAAGAAAAAAGGGGAGCAATTTTTTCATAAAAACCTCAATTATAGCTAGAAAATAGAATAATTGGCTTTTTTTTGCCCCGCATTCCTCAAAACAATGTGTTTACCCAGGAAAACACTTTATAAAGGGCTAAAATTCCTTTTTTTTCGAAAAATTTTAAATATGAGTGTATATTTTAGATTAGGTATATCTTATTTAAAAAAAACAAGTTATATTATAGGCGATTTGATTTTTGGAGAAATTTGACCAATATGAATGGAAATTTTTGCCGAATGCTATGCTGCAGCGTGCTTGTTTCGCTGCTGTGGACATCGTTATCTTTCGCGAGCTATTACGGCTTCAGTGATTATCGCGATAGGGACCAATATCGTTTTACGACGAAGGTGGCCAAGCCGTTCCGACCAGACAAGGAGGTCGTGACCGTGGTGATGCGCGAAGCTATCCCCCGCGGTGGTGGCTATACGTACCAGTATCCCCGTGAAAATCCCGAGCCAATCCTCACGGACAAGTACGCTATGGAAGGGGCTCTTTCCATGGAGATTGAGCTTATTGCCAGCGACTATTCTGGTGTGGCAATCTGTATTGCGGGCTCAGTTGACTTGACCCCGTACTTGGAAGAGGGCGTCCTGGAGTTCTGGATCAAGGGTGACAAGGGTGGCGAGAACGCCCTGTTCGTGCTGGTGGATGATGGCGTCAAGAGCGGTGGCGAATCCTTGCAGGTCAAGCTCCGTTCTAAAAGTTTGGGTGAAATCACGACAGAGTGGAAGCATTTCAGCATACCCCTTAAGCTTTTTGGTATGACCGGCGTTTATTGGGATGCCAAGAACACCCGCGAAGTTATGCTGCCCTTCAGCTGGAGCAACTTCAAGGGATTCCGTCTCGAAGTCCGCAAAGATGAAAACGAGGCCTTTAAGGTCTGGATTGACGATATTGTAATCAAGAAACACGGTAAGCCCTATGAAGGCCCGGCCAACTATCCGTTCCGGAATGAGATTTAAGGGGTTTGTATGCGCAAATTAGTATCTGTATTTACCCTAGTTCTTTTGGCAAGTTCGGCATGGGCTTTGCCTCCCCAACTGCAGTTAGATTCCATCCACGCCTCCCTGGATACTCTTTCAGGGAACATGGAATCCACTTTGCTCGGCAAGGATGATCTTCCGTTGGCGGTGTCCGGCTATATGGCTTTCCGTTTGAAGAATTTCCATTATTCCGAAAGGAGCCCTTGGGTCAAGAACGATATAGCACGTACGGCTGTTGATGCCATGCTGAACGTGAATATCGTGGCTATGCCGAACTCCTATATGACCTTGTTCACAAACCTGATGTTCCCCTTCGATCTGACGGGCCTTTACACCAATTCTTTGGGTAAACAACCTACGCAAGTTCCGACAAATGATGAGCGTGTTTTGTATGATCATTCGACGGACTATTATTCCTCTACCATTAACGAGGAATTAAATGTAGGTGTGGATATTCGTGCCGGGGTGTTTGGTGCTTACTTGACTGCCGGTGGCGTCATTTGGGCCAACACCTCTCCCTTGGCTATGTGGGAGCGCGAAACCAACCCCCGCTTTGCCTGGCAGTACGAATTGTTCGAAGACGAAAAGACGGTGAGTACCTATTATAAGGAAAAATCCTTCAAACCCGTGAAGGAAGGCGGTCGAGCCTTCTGGACCAACCGTTCCTTCGGTGGCGTCTATGCCAATGTCTATCAGTTGCCCTTCAATATGCATGCCCAGTTCTTGGTGTCCCAGCCTGCCGATATGGATGTGGGAAACCGCGATGGTCTTCGTATGTATGGTGGCCAGCCTGGCGAATTGGAAATGTCGGGTAGCTATGACTATCGCGGTAGTGTCTATGCGGCCCGTTTAGCTAAAGATAAAATTGCCGATAACCTGACGGTGGGCTTGAACTACATGGGCGTGATGTTCGATGACGCCATTATCTATGAAGATGAATTCCGCAACCAGTGGATTAGGGAGGGCTACGCTCCGACAATCCTGAATACTCATGTGGGAACGGCTGATGTTCGTGGCAATGTCACTCCTAAGCTGTACGTGATGGCGGATGTGGCCTTGAGCGTTACAGATTCATCGGTGTATTACCAGTCTGCAGAAGTGCTTGGCTATGATTCAACGAATGTCAGTTCGGGCTATTCCAGTGAAACCCACGAATCTTCAATGAATACCCCTCAGGTGGGCGTCTATGTGAAGGTCCAGAGCAAGTATATCGATGGTTGGCCCATGACCTTGGAAGGTATTTATCTGCCCAAGGAATTCTACTCTCCTTATTCCCTGAGCAATCCTTCTCGCTTTCCGGGTTGGCGTAAGGATGAGGCTTATTTGAATGGTGGCTCTCTCCGTTATAGCCCCAATATGATGGGCCTGAACTTGAAAATCGAACCCACCTTTAATAGAGGGTATTTCGATGTGCAGTATGGTCAGCATAGACAGATTGAAGAAGGTCAAGATGTCATTATGTTCAATTACCGCCTGAATGGCCGCAACATGTGGGAAAGCTCCAATTCCTGGACCAAACACAAGCCTCTCTTTATAGCAGACTCCGGTAATGCTTCTGGACCCCATTATGTGGCCCGTGCCGGTGCCAATCTTGAGACGGGGGGTGGCATTAAGCAGTATCGCCAAAATGGTGGCCTTTGGGGTGGAACCTGGGAACTTTGGGAATCCTTCGTGGCTTACGAAAATGCCTCGCAGGTTAACGAAGGTGAAGTTCCGACCCATGCCAAGTGGTCCAGCTATTTCTCCTTTATGGGAGGCTATGACATTGGTCATTGGTTCGGAACGGACCGCACCATCATGATGACCGGCTACGCCGCACTCTCTGGTGTTTCGAGTACTTTTGCGCCTATTGCCTATAGCGAAGAACAAAAAGATATGTTGATGACCAGTTTCTATGGCCAGTTTGAACCGGCTGTGGCCGTGACGCCCACTTTCCATGTTGTGGGTATTCTAGGCTTGGAAACATTCCGCTCCGAAAAGGCCTATGTTTTGGAACAGTACTCGACAGCTGTGACTGACATGCCTGTGAATGTGTATTACTATAAGAAAGCTCCTATTAATTATTTAGAAACGGCTATGGGCCTTGGTTTTGACTGGGATTTGGCGGGACGTGTAGGCCTGCATGTCCGTTACAAGTACATGACTCATTCCGACGAGACTGCTCCTGAAAATGATTTCCACTTCCACTATATTTCCGCCGAAACAAAGGCCTGGTTCTAAGGGAGGGAATAAGAGATGAATATGAAAATAAGTGTGTTTGTTCTCCTGATGGCTACGGCGATGGCCTCCGCTACAGCTGTGGCGGACAACCAAAAGACCATAGAGGCAAAGGCTGATTCAGCCCTGGCCAAGCGCGGTGTTGAAATTGGTGGTAGCATTCGTGCTGTGGCGCAGCGTTCCAGTTTTGACACCGATCAAGATCCCTCTGGTATGAACAAGATGCCAGATGTGGAGCGAAACGAGTTCGTTAGTGCAGACATTGATTTTAGGTTCCGTCCTTACGAAAGCGTACGCGCTAACGTGATGATGCGCTTGGGTGGCGGCATGCAGGAATACTTTGCTGCTGCTTCCAAGACTTTGGCTGTAGAATGGATTAATGTAGAGGGAAACGTAGGGAACTTTTTCTACTGGGTTGCAGGTGATTTCCGTCAGCAGTATTCTCCCTTGACCCTGTACCTGCCGGGTATTGATATCATGTACGAGCCTTTGATTTTTGCCCGCAAACGTCATATGGCACAAAAGCAGCAATTAATTGAAGGAAACCAGCGCAATCTACAAGGTGTGAACCTTCAGTTCCGCAAGGAATTGAGCCCTGCTTTAGGTGAGGTTCGTGCAGAGGCTATGCTTGCCCGTGTTAACCGTTCGGCGGTTCTGGATTTTTCCGGTGCCGAAGGCAACATTATGACCAATGAGCAGTTGCCGGGTGCCACCCTTGCCTCCAATATGGACAAGTGGTTAGTGGCTGGTAATTTGGAACTGTTCCCGCTTTCAAAGAATGTCTACGTGGCTGCCACGCCTATGTATATCTTCGACAATAAGGATACCTATGGCTATACCTATCGCCATCCCGACAATGTCATTAACGACCCATACGAGCGGGAATCTATCAATCCCTATGACATTGATGCCCAGCAGACAATGGTGGTGAGTGGACGTTTAGGCGCCGACGTGGCTGGCATTATGGGAAGCAAGAACCTAGTTGTTGACCTGGTTGGCGAATACGCCATGTCCAACGACAAGGTCTATACCCACACCTACACCGAGAATGGAACAGATGAGGATGGCGAACCCATATACAAGGACAATGTGTCCGATGAGAAACTGACGGGAGCCGCAATCCTTGCCACCATGAATGTGGGTTATAAGACTGATAGCTGGAGCGCGGTTTTGACTGTCAATGGAGTCCGCAATGATAGCAACTGGTTCAACAACCTTGCGCAGTCTCCTAGCTTCTTTGCCCAACGCATTTTGAATTCTGACAAGGATGGGAATGTGGTCAAGTATGGTTCCCACGCTCCCTTGTATTCCTCCTTCGATGCCTTGTACAACTTTGCTCCTAAGTTCTCACCTGTAGCAAAGTCTTTGGGAACAGATGACAACGCTTTCAAGGGTGGTCAGACAAACAGCTATAACATCGCTCCTTACAACAAGAATTCCTGGGGAACTAATGTCTATACCCGCTCTCAGTTGGCCTTGTTGGAAACTTTGAATGATCCTGCATTGCAGATGGCCCTGCCTAATGGACTTGCCACATCGAACCGCTTGGGCGCTCAGGCTGTAGGCACGTTCGGTTGGAAGGACTATGCAGAGGTTCAGGGCTTGTTCACTATGCTTCAGCAGGTAAACCCGATAATCGGTTTTGAGAAGGTCGCTTACACCGAATATGGCGGCGGAGCCAAGTTTGATGTATTCAAGTTGATAGGTTTTAGCAAGCCTTTGGAACTTTCTGGCTCCTATAAGCATTCCGAGCGCAAGTCGGACCTGGATGCCGCCGTGGTGGGTGCTTCTGGAACAGGGGAACTTAAGAGCGACTTTATCAACGCTGGCCTGTATGTGCAGTTCTTGCCTCGTTTGGGGTTTGCCGCTGGATTACAGATGATTACTACTGAGTATAATGATTTTGGGGCGGACTACCGTTGGACTGTAGCCCCCTTGATGAAGGGCACGCAGATGCAATGGATGGCAGGATTCGACTATACTGTGGCCGAAAACGCATGGCTCTCTATCAACTTCGGTATGGTCAATGTAGAGAACGAATACAATACGGCTTCACTTGTCGCTGCTGGTTCGGGCGGCGCTGTAAACTTGCCTGATTACTACACTGTTGCTTCTGATCCCGCTGGCAGATACAAGAGCGAATTTTCTCAAACGATTATGGAAGCTTCCATTAACGTGGAATTTTAATGGGGGGTAATCAAGATGAAATTTAATATGAAACAGATTGCATTTTTACCTGCCTTGGCATTGTTCTTCTCGGCTAGTGTTGCCGCTGCCGAGGGGCAAGATTCTATAGTTGTTCAGCAGAAGTCTCTGATAGAAAAACTAGATTCTCTTAACGATGCGGTACTGGGTTTGAGAATTAATGGTACGGCAAAGGCCGGGGTAATGGCCTCAAAGGCAGAATCAGACCAATTTGCCAAGGAGTCTCCGACACAAGAGAACCAGGCATATACAGATGTGGACCTTCGTCTTTCGGCTCACCCAACCTCTGAGACGCAGATTAGTGTGGATGTGCGTTTGCACAAGGACTGGCAGAGCGCCTACGATGAGAATAACAATCCCATTATCGGGCATTGGTTCTCTTATGATGGAACTATCCTGAACAATCACCTGAACTTCAATCTGGGTTATATGCGTGTGGGCTATTCGCCTTTGACTTTGTCAACTCCGCAACCCGAATTGCTGCAGGAACCGGAAATCTTCGCCGAAAAGCGCGTCTATGCTCTTTCTCAGAGGAACCTGGATACTACGAGCCGCCGCCTGATGCAAGGCGTGAATGCCGAATATCATAGCGGTGAACTCGGAATTATAGATGACATTATGCTACAGGCGACTGGAGCAAGAATGCGTAATATTGGTAAAAAGTCGGACCAGGTTTTCTTTGACTTTGATTTCACTGACCGGTATGTCTATGGTGGACGCGCAGGCATTGGGCTTATGGGCTTTTACATTGGTGGCAACTATGTAGATGCCTTTGACCGTCTTTGGAGCCGTCGTTCCATGACAATCGCTAATACCGACACGGTGTATTATGAAGACAACAGGGTGTTTTCGGGTGAGGTTGGATTTACTTCCCAAAAGATTTTGCCCAACCTCCCGGTCAATTTTGGTGTGAAGGGTGAAATGGCCAAGTCCAATTGGGAAGTGGAAAGAGACTATATGGTCGAGGAAACTATCCCCAGTTATGCAATAAATAAGGCTACTGTGGTTTACCCTGATGGCAGTATAGATTCTGTTGTTTACCTATCAAAAGATGGAAAGGCTAACCCAACCGTTAAACATGAGTCCTATGCGAAACTTCATGGAGGGAGCTTCTATGTGGAGCCCTTTGTTAACGGGAACGTTGTGGGTCTCGAGTTTGATTTAAAGGGACAGTATATCCAGGTGGATGATGATTTTTGGTCTGAAATGGCCTCTACCCCGACCTATAGGGGCGGAGCCGTAGTCTTGAATTCTAACGCATTCTACAGGAGTCCCTCGGATAGCTTGTTGATGGCCAATTTCGGTTCCTCTAGCTTGGAGAACCTCTATTTTAGCGTCTATAACTCCAATACGCTTAACGCTACGAATCTGTTGACTTCGAGCAAGAAGAATGTTATTGGGAATAAGGGCGAGAGCTCATACATGTATTCTCGCCTGTACAATAACTACAAGAATGCCCATTTCTATCGGAATGGTTATTCCGCATCTGTGCTAAAAAGACTGGAGATGGGCGAACTGCTGTCCCTTTTGGACCCCACGGTGGACATGGCCCAGCCCTATGGCATGGCTACTCCGGACCGCAAGGGCTTTACCCTGAGTCTTGACTTGAAGTGGAACGATGCCATCTCGCTTAATGGTCGTTTCAAGCAGCTTGAACAGGAAAAGACTGTTGAGAAAACCAACACCTACACCGAAATGGCCGGTGGCTTGGGCGTAGATTTTGGTGTGTTGTTCAACTTGGATCGCCATTTGATTCTGCAAGGCTCTTACGCCTATAGCGAAGAGGATGAGTTCTTGAAGCGCAATGCTGGCAGACTTATGGCCGGTGCCACCCTGGAAGTGTGGGGCCCCTTCGCTCTGCTTGCCGGTTACCAAACTTATGAACGTCATTTTGGAAACGGGGTCGCTCTGGCAGAAAACCTAGAGATTAAGAAATCGACGGAATCGCTCCTTTTGGGTGGTCTTCGCATGAAAATCGCACCCCTTTCTTATGTTTCCCTGCAGTATGGTGTTCTCAATAACGAACTGGGATATCGCTGGACAGACGAAAGCGGAAAGACCAGTAGCAAGAAAATGTCTATCGATAAAAACGTGATTGTGGCTGATGTCACGGTGAACTTCTAAGGGGTATAAAGATGAAACACATTCGCTTATATCTGACTACTTTGGCTGCGGTGCTCATGGCTGCATGTTCGTCGATGGAAGTTGACGACAATGAACTTTATGCGGAAAATTTCCCTAAGGATTTTGTGGATTCCGTTTATATGGAACTGCATCCTGAACTTGTGTCCCTGCAAATAAAGCAGTTTGTGAAAGATCATAACGATTCGTTGAAAACAAATATGGATGCCGATCGTTATCAGAAAATGTACGACAAAGATACTGCAGCGTTTTCCCAGGATACGTCCGTATTACACGAAATCTTTGTTACGCCTTTCTATGTTGGGTTTCCTGAAGAGGATTGGGTAGATGTATGGACCCCGATAACCACTTACGATGTTACTTGTGTTACGAATATGACCTATAGGGAAGTATATCTTGTCATAGGAAGTGATACTGCCAAAACAAAGGTGTATGTTGATAGTGTTAAGTTTGATGAGAAAGGAAATTTTGCCTCTATCTATGGTAAAACTGATTCTACGGCAGCATCGAAGGAATTTGTAATTGGAGATACCATTTCTTATTACAACAAAGGCGCTGTTTATGATTCTACAGAGGTGTGCGATTCTGTAGAAGTTATTCAAGATGGTCAGTTGTCGGCAATCCAAAAATCTCTGGTAGTCAGCTTCAATATGTACGATAAGGATAATGACCTTGCCGCACTCAAAAAGGTGCCTATAGATACCAAGGCTGTAGTTTATCAGTATGTGGTTTACGGCAAACTTCATGGTTGGACTTATCGTTATTGCGCTGCTGCCGAAAAGAAAAATCCGGTCAGACCTGTTTTGGATGTTTCTGAGACAACGGATAAACTTTATTGCGATGACAACGGCGTAGCCCGTGAAATTAAGTGAGGTGAGGGATATTATGAATGTGAAAAAAATTGTTCTTCCCTTGATTCTTGGCTGTGCTTTGGGTGCGTCTGCTGCCGATAAGGTGGTGGGCTACTACCCTTACTGGAGCCAGTATTCTCAATTCTATCCTAAGGATATCCGCTACAATACGGTGACCAATATTCACTATGCGGCCATTGTTCCGAGTGAAGATGGTTCCTTGGCCTTTGCCGACGAGAACGATGCCGAAAACTTCAAGACTTTGGTGCAGATGGCCAAAGAGAATGGTGTCAAGTTGGTCGTATCCGTGGGCGGCATGGAAGCCGAGGGTAGTCTCAAGGCTATTGTCACATCTGATGACGCCTTGAAGGCCTTTGTTTCCAACGTGAAAAGCTGGCTTGCCGAAAAGGGTGGTGACGGTGTGGAATTGGACTGGCAGAACTTAACCGAAGAGGACTCCGGCGATTTTGCGAAGCTCATAGATGCCCTAAAAGAAGGCCTTGATGGTAAAATCCTTACGGCTACGGTTTATCCAGGCGCTGGAATGGGGGCCTACAAGGCAGAAACCCTCAACAAGCTTTCTTATGTGGACGTATTCATGGCGGACCAGATGACCGAGGAGTCGGAAAAGTTGGTCCCTAACCAGAGTGCCAATTCCGTCAAGGAGGCTTTGGATGCCGTGGCTGGGGCTGGAGTGAACAAGGATTTGCTGGTACCCGTCATTTACATGTATGGCAAGTCCTTTACTGGGGCCAGGGGTCTGGGAACCGCCCACCAGGGTACTGGAAGCGGCAATGAAGGCTATCTTTCTTATGCCGAATTGATGGGCAAGTTCGATACCCCGGACTACAAGGTTACCTTTGATGAAGCCTCCAAGTCAGAGGTGGCAGTCAGCGAGTCCGAATCCATTGTCTTTATGGGAATTCCTTCTGTAAAGGCTGTGGCGGAGCAGGTCAAGAACGAAGGTATGGCCGGTGTTGCGGTTTATGACCTTTCCCAGGACCACCACGAACCTATCGTTTCGTTGCTAGTGACTATCGGATTGCAGATTCGTCCCGAAGTCAACTACAAGCCTGCTAAGAAGAAATAAGGTCCTATCACCATCTGGAATCTAGAACAATAAGAGCCCTAGCACTGCTAGGGCTTTTGCCTGTTATAGCGTTCGTTACTTGTTCACCCATCGGAGGGTGAGGCTTTCTGAACCCTGACGAATTCTCACAACATAATTGCCTTGCGGGAATCCGTTTAGTCCAATGTTGGGCGTTTTGGCAGCATCTATGGTCAGTTGCTGGAATACTCTATTCCCCAGCATGTCGTAAATATCGACATAGATGGCGGCAGGTCTGTTACTCATAATATGGAGCACCTTGCCAGAAACGCCTGCCTTTAGACCTTGCTGGTATGCTGTGGTTGTTGTGAATGCTTGGGGAGGCGTTATGGGATTTGCAGACGATGAAGAAGATATGTTGCTTGAATTCTTGGTTGTGTCAACAGTACTGGTGTCGCCGATGGTGAATACCACGGTTCTTTCGTATGGTGCTAAAACGTCTGTTTCGGGCATCTTAGCTGTGACTTTTACAATGGCCTTCTGGTTTCCCGCTACGGCGTCAATTCCCACCCTTTGCAGGTAGGGAGATGTTTCTTCTCCGTCGAACAGCCAGGTGATGGGGGTGCCAAAGATGGATGTATCGGGCAACACCTCTTTTTTGGTTTCTCCCAGGGCGATTTTTTCGTTTCCAAAGCCGGGAATTCTATTAGAAGCCTTTGTGTAGTGTACCACGATGGTGTCGTGAAGTTCTCTGTAACCACTGACCGCAGCAGCAGATGCGGCGATTCTGGCGTCACCGAAACTATTGAATTCGTACATCCATATTGCAGGCATAGAACTTTGAGTTCCTGAACAAGCGTACGATTTGCATTTGACCTTTTTAACGCTCACGATGTCTGGATCCAGGGATTCCAATGTAAAGGTACTTCCTTGCTCTGTTTCGTTAGATGGGGGATAGGTCCATTCCTTTTTGCCGTCTTCATCGTAATCCATGGAACGGTCTGAACACCTATCCGTTGTGCAGTTCCCCAGATAATCACAGGAAACGCCCATGAACCCATTGATGGTTTGGTTAGGAATGGATTGTACATACACTACAGTCTGGGCACCGTCCTTGGCGGTTAGAACGGTAAAACCGTAGCTCTTGATTATCAAATCTGTTCCCGATACGGCTGCCACAGATTCATCGCTAGAGCTGTAATCACAACCCGATTGGAGTTTCCCTGATATGGTTCCGTCTGTTTCTTTGGCGGTTATGTGGCTTACGGCACAGCTACTGTTCCGTTTACCCTTGGTGAGGGAGTCTGCCCAAGAGCGGGCGTGTTGCACAAGATATTTTTTTACGATTTCTCCAGAGGTGGTCAACTTTGCTTCACTTAGGGCTTGTTCTGTTATTAACGGAGTGTCGCCCGCAAAAAAGGCGGACTGCTCACTTTTGCCATCGGTATGGCTGGTATATTGCCTAAAGCTCCAGTTGCAGTTGGGTATCAGCTTCTGATCCATGTAGCTAGTCCACTCGTTGGTGGCGTTTTGGTTGGGGGCTCCGTCGCCATCAGCGCCAGTGGTGCCCCATTCGCTGATAAATACAGGGTGACCGCTATTCAGGGCCGATTCAATGTTTCCGCTATAACTTCCCTTGCTATGGGACGCCGCATAGAAGTGTAGTACGTAGGCGACGTTATCTGCAGAAACGGAATCTCTGGCTCCTTCTTGCGGGTTTTGCGACCAGCTGCTGGTTCCCACGATAATCAGATTATCGGTGTACTGGCGTATGGCAGAAGATATGGTGTTGGCGTAGGGCTTGATATTGTTGGACCAGCTTACGTGAACGGGTTCGTTATAGATTTCGTAGATGATATTGGGCACGTCCTTGTACTTCTCGGCTACAGTCTTGAAAAAGGTCAGGGCGTCAGAGGTTTCTAGGTGGGCGCGGTGGCTATGCCAGTCTACGATGATGTAGATGTCGTTTTCTATGGCGGCTGCAACCATTTTATCCAGAAGGTACAGGAATCCTTCCGGGTTGCCCATGTAGGAATTTTGGGTTACCAAGGGTTCGGAGGCGGATCCCTGGCTGTTGTAGTACTGGATGCCCATGGCAAAGCGGAATACGTCTATATGCAGGTTATCCGCTGCCCAGTTGACAACTGTGTTTCGATAGAAGGGGTTTCCGGTGGCATCTGACCAAAAAAAGCTTATGCCACGGAGCATGGCCTGTTGATTATTTTTGGCGCCGACAATCTTGTTTCCGCTGGTGTGCAGCGCTCCATAGTAAGAGACGGGACCTACCTTTTTTGGGGTGGCTTCCAACGCATTGGCGAAAACAAGTGCTGTTGCAAACGCGATTGTAAACAAAAGGTTACAAAGTGGCTTCATAGGAGTAGACCTTCCTTATTTTGCATAAAAATACATAAATGCTTTAGATATAGTCATTAGGGGATGTAATAAATAAGTTTCGTTTCGTAAACAGGTGACGAAAACGACGGGATTTCTATGTAAAAAAATTTTTTTTGGCATGTTGCCCTTTTTTTTAAAAAATAAGGTATATTTACCAACAAACCAGCCCAGTTTGGGCATTAACAAAAGAGAGAGAGAACTATGAAAAAAAAGATTCTGATCGCGACGGCAGCTGTGGCTGCAACCGCTGCTTTCGGCTTTGAAACCTGGAATGGTGGCGAAGGTCTGGAGCAGGTGAAGACCGAGCTTGGTAACGATACCAAGACCTTCGGATACTGGTTCAGCTACGATGACAACAAGGACGGTGGTAAGTCCAACGTGAGTTGGCCTGTCCCGAAGGGAAACGAATGGGATGCTAACAGCTTGCAGCCCATCATCGCTGAATGCTCCGGTGTTTGCGGTACGGCCAACCTCGACAAGGGAACCTTGACCTACAATCCCTTCGTTGGTATTGGTTTCAACGTCGTTGGCGAAACCAGCGCCTCCGATAAGACCCCTGCTGCTGGTAATGCTACCGCATGGGGTGGTGTTTGCATCGTTTACTCTTCCCAGGTGGCCGCTATGCTTGAAATGGGCCAGGGCGATAAGGGTGATGCAGCTTTGAAGAACGGCCCTCCGTTTGTTGACCTGAAGAAGGGCGACAATATCTCGGAGAACATTCCGTGGAGCAAGTTCGCTATGCCTGACTGGGCTATCGACCAGTCCGGAACGAACCTTGGTGGTGAAGCCGCTGCCGCGACGCTTGTTGCCTTGAAGTTCAAGATTCAGGCTGAACCCGGTCAGTATACCTTCAACATTCAGTCCATTGGCCCCTACAATGGTGGCTGCAAGACCAGTGGTGGCTCTCTGCCGACCCCCAGCAATGACGGTAGCAGTGGTGGCGAAGGTGGCAACGGTGGTGGCGAAGGTGGCAACGGCAGCGCTGCAATCGGCGATGTCTCCATGTCCAGCGCCAAGGCTATCCTTTCTGGTCGCACCCTTTCCTTCTCTGGCATTTCCAATGCCAAGGTGGAAATCCTGAACCTCCAGGGTCAGATTGTCATGAAGGGCTCTGCCGCTTCTTCCATGAACCTGATGGGTCTGGATGCCGGTGTTTACATGGTTCGCATTGCCGGCAAGGCTGTGAACATGAGCCAGAAGATTCTGGTGAAGTAATCACAGGACGTACTTTGCTCTTTCGAGGGGGAGTTAAAAGCTCCCTCTCTTTTTTTTATTACATTCTTTAATTTAGGGTTGTATTTATATATATTTAACGCAATAACCTAAAAGAGGATTCTTATGACTTTAAAAAAGCTTTTGTGGCCGGCATTCTGTGGCATGATGGCAATGACAGTGGCTTGCACCTCGGATAGCACAACAAGCCCTGAGGGGGGTGGCGAAGGCGAGGGGGGCAGTACGACTCCTACGGAGTCGCCGGTTGCCTTGTCTCCCAGTGCCAATATGCAGGTAGTTGCGGATAAGTATGCATCCTGGCTGAATGGGCACTTTGTCTCTATGAAGGATGAGGCAGCCTATTACACCGAATGGGCTACGGATTTCCCGACTATCTTTGGAAATTACGATCCCGTGGGTCGAGTGATTTGGTCTGCCCAGGCGAACCAGGCATCTTGCAAGGTGATGGAAACTACAGTGAGCCAGATGAAGTTCCGTGGTTGCACTGTTTCTGAGGGCACCGGTTATGGTATGTTGATTTCCTACTTCCAGGGAGATGAACAGGTCTTTAAGAGCTTGTGGAATTACTCTCGTGGTTTCAGGGACTACTTTGGTGTTAGCCTTACTCCCTGGATTACTTCTAGTTTCCGTCTGAAAACTGTTGACAATTCTAGCGCAACCGATGCGGACTTGGACATTGCCACGTCGTTGATTCTTATGTACTACAAGACAGGAGCTCAGGAATACCTGGATGATGCCTTGAAGATTGCCAATGCGATTTGGACTTCGGAAATTGAGCAGTCAAGCTTGTTAATTCTTTCGGGAAACACATCTATGTGGACTGTGGATCCCACCTTTAACTTGAGCTACTTCTCTCCAGTGGCACTCCGCTTGTTTGCCAAGGTGGACCCGAATCATAACTGGAACGGCGTGCTGGACGCTATGTACACTTACATGAAAAATGTTCAGGATGCTGGAACTGGCGTATTCCCGGATTGGAGCGATGCCTCTGGTGCAGCAAAGAATCCGCCCAATGGTTCGGCAAAAAATAGCTACTGGCAGTTTGACAAGGAATCTGTCCGTATTCCCTGGCGCATTGCTTGGGACTACTACTGGTTCCAGGATGAACGTGCCAAGGCTATTTTGGATAAGCTGAATAGCTTTATTGTGGCAAAGTCCGGAGGAAATCCGGGCAATGTGGCTGCACTTAGCACGAGCTACTCATGGAATACATCCGTGGGTCCTGATGGCGAAGCCAGAAACCTTATCCCGAGCCAGTGGTTAGCTGCATGGTGCGCCACGGGAATATCTGGCAACGCAGATTGGTTGAACGCGTGTACGGGTGCGGTTAATGCTGCCGCCTTGGCGAATTCTTCTTCCAGCTACTTTACAGATATCTTGTTGATGATGTATAGCCAGCTGTTGAATGGCGCATACGTGCGTCCGTTCTAAAAGAGGCTGAACTCGTTAAAAAGTCCCCTGCTCTGGCAAGGGACTTTTTTGTATGGAAATATATTGGAGTTGGGTTTAAGTATGCGAAGCAATAAATTTGTTTTGAAACTCCGCATCTTCGTAAAACCAGTGGTTTTCTATCGATTTGTTTTCTTGCCACTGGATGGCATTCATAAATGATTCGGGCTTACACAGGTTCCTGAATTTTTCGTCAAGGACATCGACTGAGTCCGTGTTTTTGATGAGCTGTTCCGTTGGGGCGTAGCTGTAGGGACTTTTATCAAAATCGCTACCGATAAATACGGCCCCTAGTGCTGCGGCTTCTTTTATCTTCAGGTCGCTTTTGGCTCTGTTAAAATTATTTTCGGCTAGGGGTGCGATATAGAAATCGGGGCGGATATTTGCAGCCGTAGAAGGGAATAGCATTATGTTTGTGTAAGGAATGCGGGTATATGAGTTTTCAAGACCCTTTAAGAAGGGTGGCTCACCAAAGCAGTAGAAATCAATGGACCCGTTCTCGATATTCTTGCGGAGCCAGGGAATCCATGGGCCTTCGAAATCTCCTACGTCTGTGTCCGTATAGTGGCCTAGATTGCCTGCGTACATTACCTTTGGTTTCCCTGTGATGGGCGTGGTTCTGTTATTATGACCAAATAGGGAACGGGAAACCCCGTTGGGCATTACGATGGAGTCAATTCCAAAATCATTCTTGATACGGTCGGCAAGATACTGGGTGGCACAGACAATAGTGTCAAATATCGGCAATACGCGATCAAGGCGCGTCATGATTATATTGTCGTAGTTGTTGATGCCCTTGGCATAGGACTGTATAATAGGCGACAAATCCCAAATTAAATCGTCGATGTCAGTAATGAGCTTGAATCCGCATTCTTTTTTGAGCGCCGCATAGGCAAGAGCAGTTTCCATGCGCCCTGAAGCGGTAGGCCTCTGGATGATAATGGAGCGCGTCTGCTTCAGTACATTCTTGTTTGTGCAGGTGATATGGGTGATAGATGGCACTATTTGGTGGGCGTTAGTTCCCATGAATTGCATAAAGGGCAAAATGCAACGAACCCAATCGGATTGAGCCATGTCGCTGGGGTGGATAATTATGTGCGGTCTATTCATTTTTTTCTTTTGTAAGAATGTTATAGAATTCCAGGAACTGTTCTGGCGAAAGTTCTTCGGCCCGGACAGTGGTGGGGTAGTCCAGGAGCTCGATGGCCTCCTGGATTTTCTTCTTGTCGTAAGCTCGGCCGAAGGAGTTAGCGAGAGTCTTGCGCTTTTGGGTGAAAGCGGCCCGCACAAAGTCGAAGAATCCATCGGGGGCTTGCAGGGCATCGGCCTTGGGCGTGAGCAGCATGGTGGCGCTATCCACGTTGGGCCGTGGTGTAAAATGCTCGGGCCCGATTTTCCGGAGGATTTGTGTGTCGGCGTAGGCGGACACCAAAACAGAAAGGCTTCCGTAGTTGCTGCTGCAGGGGGCGGCGCAGATGCGCTCGGCTACCTCCAGCTGTACCATGCCCATGAACCCTTTGGTCAGGTGCAGCTTGGGCATGAGTCCTGCGATGATGGCGGTAGAAACATTGTAGGGCAGGTTCCCCGTGACCCAGGGTTTTTCGTGGGCGTCCAGAAAAGCCTGCAGGTCAAATTTCAAGAAGTC
>Ga0247611_10004810_pt1 | contig 18402 bp, 12 predicted proteins | sample 177DNAGHGhighgp2_FD_192422 | JGI IMG/M metagenome (GOLD analysis project Ga0247611, IMG submission 192422) | Sheep rumen microbial communities from Palmerston North, Manawatu-Wanganui, New Zealand - 1770 DNA GHGhigh gp2 | ecosystem: Host-associated > Mammals > Digestive system > Stomach > Rumen... | reverse complement strand
CAGGTTCAGCCATAGCCCTGACGCCCGAAACGCAGACCTGCGATGCCATCGTGCAAGCGTGGTATGCCGGACAGGAAGGCGGCACGGCCGTGGCCGATGTGCTATTCGGCGTTGTCAACCCCAGCGGCAAGCTGCCCGTCACGTTCTACCGCTCGACCGAACAGCTGCCGGACTACGAGGACTACAGCATGAAAGGCCGCACCTATCGCTACTTCAACGACCCCTTGTATGCCTTCGGCTACGGTCTGAGCTACACAACCTTCGCTATCGACAACGGACGGTTGACGATGACCGACGGCTACAATGGCACGCTGACCCTCGACGTCAAAAACACCGGCAGCCGCAACGGCACCGAGGTAGTGCAGGTGTATGTCCGCGACGTTGCTGACGCCGAAGGCCCCCTGAAATCGCTTCGCGCCTTCCAACGCGTTGAGGTCAAGGCCGGTCAGACGGCAAGCGTCAAGATTCCGCTGACGGAGAAGACCTTCGAGCTCTTCGATCCGCAGACAAACACCGTCCACGCTCATCCCGGCCGCTACGAGATCTTCTACGGCAGCAGCTCGCGCCCCGAAGATTTGAAGCGCATCGAAGTGAACCTCTGACGTCGTCCCCGCAACAACCCTCCGCCCTGCAAGCGCTTATGCCTTGCGGGGCGGATTGCGTTTAATCTTAGCCCCGAACTACGCATGAATATTCTTTCTACGTTTCACGGCGGTGAACGTGTGTTTCCCGTCCATGAAATCTGTGTTTCACGGCGGGAAACACAGATTTCACGTCGAAGATTCGGTTATGCGGCTATGAGGGTAAGGCTTTGGAGTTAATGGCAAATAGGAAAACTGCTATGTGTATCATGTTTTGCTCCTATAAGCGGGAGGCGTAACGAATGGCCGACATTGCTGAAACGAATGGCCGACATTGCTGTAACCGTTGACCGTTAAGGGCGACGCGGACAGACGTTGGCGTCGAAGCGACTTTTTCTTGAGATGATGGCAGTTTATTGGTTTTGGCACGCCTTTTGCAGGATATGAAGGGACTGACAATTCGTCGATCGCAAAATTATTAAATCATCAATATTAAATATCAATATCATCATGAGTACACAAAAAGGAAACATTGGAGTGACGACCGAGAACATCTTTCCGGTCATCAAGAAGTTTTTGTATTCTGACCACGAGATTTTCATCCGTGAGATCGTGTCGAACGCCGTGGACGCCACGCAGAAGCTGAAGACGTTGGCAGGCAAGGGCGACTTCAAGGGCGAGCTGGGCGACCTGAAGGTGGAGGTGAAGGTGGACAAGGACGCCGGCACCATCACCGTGAGCGACCGCGGCATCGGTATGACCGCCGAGGAGATAGACAAGTATATCAACCAGATAGCTTTCTCGGGCGCCAACGACTTCCTGGATAAATACAAGGAGGACGCCAACGCCATCATCGGACATTTCGGACTGGGATTCTACTCCAGTTTCATGGTCAGCGACCGCGTGGACATCATCACCAAGAGCTACCAGGAAGGCGCACAGGCCGTGAAATGGAGCTGCGACGGTTCGCCTGAATTCACCCTCGATGAGGTGGAGAAGGACGACCGCGGCACCGACATCATCATGCACCTGTCGGACGACTGCAAGGAGTTCCTCGAGAAGGACAAGCTCGAAGGGCTACTGAAGAAATACTGCCACTTCCTGCCCGTGCCCGTAGTCTTCGGCAAGCGCCAGGAGTGGAAGGACGGCAAGATGCAGGACACCGACGACGACAATCAGGTGAACGACACCACACCGCTGTGGACCCGCAAGCCCGCCGAGCTGAAGGACGAGGACTACAAGGCTTTCTACCGTCAGCTCTATCCCATGGCCGACGAGCCCCTGTTCTGGATTCACCTGAACGTGGACTATCCGTTCAACCTCACCGGTATTCTCTACTTCCCGAAAATCAAGAACAACCTCGACCTGCAGCGCAATAAGATCCAGCTGTACTGCAACCAGGTGTTCGTAACCGACCAGGTCGAAGGCATCGTGCCCGACTTCCTGACGCTGCTGCACGGCACCATCGACTCGCCCGACATCCCGTTGAACGTGTCGCGTTCGTACCTGCAGAGCGACGCTAACGTAAAGAAAATCAGCGGTTATATCACCAAGAAGGTGGCCGACCGCCTGTCGTCGCTGTTCAAGAACGACCGCAAGGACTTCGAGGCTAAGTGGGACGATATCAAGATCTTCATCTCCTACGGCATGCTCACCGAGGACGACTTCTACGAGAAGGCCAAGGCGTTCTACCTCGTGAAGGACACCGAGGGCAAGTACTACACGCTCGACGAGTACCAGACGCTCATCAAGGACGCGCAGACCGACAAGGACGGCAAGCTCGTCTATCTCTACGCCGCTGACCGAGAGGCACAATATACCTATATAGATAGCGCGCACGCGAAGGGATACAACGTGCTGCTGCTCGACGGCCAGCTGGACACGCCTGTCGTGCAGATGCTGGAGCGCAAGCTGGAGAAGACGGCGTTCACACGCGTGGACAGCGACGTCATAGACCGTCTGATACAGAAGGACGAACCGAAGGGTGAAGAATTGTCAGCCGACAGGTCTGCCAATCTGTCAGCCGTCTTCGAGACACAGATGCCCAAGACGGAGAAAGTGACCTACCACGTAGAGACACAGCCTATGGGCGAGGACCAGATGCCCGTAGTAATCACGCAGAGCGAGTATATGCGCCGTATGAAGGATATGGCTAAGATACAGCCCGGCATGGGATTCTACGGCGAGATGCCCGACATGTACAGCCTCGTGCTCAACACCGACAACCGCCTCATCAAGGACGTGCTGGAGCAGAGCGAAGCAGCCACGGCTGAAGCCCTGAAGCCCATCGAGGCTGAGCTGCGCGGATTGAATGCCCGTCGCCAGGTGCTGCAGGCCGAGCAGGACAAGAAGAAGTACGACGAGATCACCGACGACGAGCGCAAGGACATGGAGGACTGCCGCAAAGCCATTGAGGCTGAGGAGCAGAAGCGCAAGGACGTGCTGGCCGACTACGCCAAGGACAACGAGCGCGTGCACCAGCTCATCGACCTGGCGCTGCTGCAGAATGGACTGCTCACGGGCGAGGCCCTGACACGCTTCGTGAAGCGCTCGGTGGAATTGCTTTAAAAAAAATCCCTCAAAAAGTTTGCACAGTTCGCGGAAACCGCTTATCTTTGCAAACGATTTGAGGGCACAAAGGCTCCTTAGCTCAACTGAATAGAGCATCTGACTACGGATCAGAAGGTTGTGGGTTTGAATCCCGCAGGAGTCACTCAACAAGCAATCGGCGCTATAGGGCGAGGTTGCTTTTTTCTTCCAAGTTACCAACACACATTATTTAGAAATAAGGAGCGAAAAGCGAATATATGGAGAATAAGTTTTCACCTCAGATAACAGAAATCATCAACTACGGCAAAGAAGAAGCTGTTCGGCTGCGCGGGCAATACGTGGAGCCGGCTCATCTGATGCTTGCCATGATGCGCGAGCCGGATTGCACAGCGATGTCAATCCTCTTGCAGATCGGCGTTGATTTCCCGTTGCTCAGAGCCCGGTTGGAAGATGCCGTCAACGACGATGCCGTCAACCGCGATCCCCTGTTGAGCGCCGATGCCAGCCGCATCATCAAGCTGATGATTCTCGAAGCGCGTTCGATGAAGGCCGAATATGCTGAAACTGAACACCTGCTGCTGGCTTTTCTGCGCGACGAAAGAGGCGTAGTTTGCCACGAGCTCAACGAAGCACACGTCGATTACCAGACGGTGAAGAATGCGCTCACCCAAACGCAAGGTCCCGTGATGGGCTTCGGCTTTACCGACGAGGACGAGGACGAAGATGATGACGACGACGACGATGACCTCCACAACACAGGTCGAGCCAGCTTCTCGGGTCCCAAGACGGCAACGCGTGACAAAGGCAAGGGCTCTGGCACGCCGGCCCTCGACACCTTCGGAACCGACTTAACCAAAGCCGCCAGCGAAGGGCTGCTGGATCCCGTCGTAGGCCGCGACCGTGAAATTCAACGCGTAGCGCAGATCCTCTGCCGCCGCAAGAAAAACAATCCCATCCTCATCGGTCTGCCTGGCGTTGGCAAGAGTGCCATCGTCGAAGGCCTGGCCTTGCGCATCGTCCAGCGCAAGGTAGCACGTCTGCTGTTCGACAAGCGTGTCATCGTCCTCGACCTCGCCGGCGTCGTAGCGGGCACGAAGTATCGCGGACAGTTTGAGGAGCGCATCAAGGCCATTATCAACGAACTGCAGGCCCACAAGGAGATCATCCTCTTCATCGACGAGATCCACACCATCATCGGAGCCGGCTCGGCTTCCGGAACCATGGATGCCGCCAATATGCTGAAACCGGCGTTGGCACGTGGCGAAGTGCAATGTATCGGTGCCACGACCATCGACGAGTACAAGAAGAGCATCGAAAAGGACGGAGCCCTCGAGCGCCGCTTCCAGAAGGTGATGGTCGAACCGACGACGGTCGAGGAAACCATAGCCATCCTCGAGAATATCAAGGAGCGCTACGAGGAGCACCACAACGTGCGCTACTCGGCCGAAGCCCTGAAGGCTTGCGTCACCCTCACCGACCGCTACCTGACCGAGCGTTGCTTGCCCGACAAGGCCATCGACGCCATGGACGAAGCCGGTTCGCGGGCACATTTAGTGAATATCCCTGTCAGCGAGGAAATCACGCGCAAGGAAGAGCTGTGTCAACACCTCAAGGAGATGAAGGATCAAGCCGTACAGCGGCAGAACTTCGAGCTGGCGGCAGAGTACCGCGACCAACTCTCGAACGAGGAAGAACGTCTGACGCAGATGAAAAAGGACTGGGAACACCAGCTCAAGGAAGTGCGCGAGGAAATCACGGAAACGGAAATTGCCGACGTCGTGGCCATGATGACGGGAATCCCTGTCCAGCGCGTCGGCGAGAGCGAAAACGAGCGCCTGCGCCATCTCGGCGAGAACCTCAAAGGAACGGTCGTCGGACAAGACGATGCCGTGGACAAACTCGTGCACGCCATCCAGCGTTCACGCGTAGGCCTGAAAGACCCCAACAAGCCCATCGGCACTTTCATGTTCCTCGGGCCCACCGGCGTCGGCAAGACCTATCTCGCCAAGCGTCTGGCCGTAGAACTCTTCGGCAGCGAGGATGCCCTCATCCGCGTTGACATGTCAGAGTATATGGAGAAGCACACCGTCAGCCGTATGGTAGGCGCGCCTCCGGGATATGTCGGCTACGAAGAGGGCGGACAGCTCACGGATCGCGTACGCCGCAAGCCTTACAGCATCGTGCTGCTCGACGAGATCGAGAAGGCACACTCGGACGTGTTCAATATCCTGCTGCAAGTGATGGATGAGGGACGCATGACCGACGGCAACGGCACCACCGTGGATTTCCGCAATACCGTGCTCATCATGACCTCGAACAGCGGCACACGCCAGCTGAAGGAATTTGGCCAGGGCATCGGCTTTACCCGTGGCGACACGCAGAACCGCGAGCTCGCACGCAGCATCATCCAAAAGACGTTGCAGCGCCAGTTCTCGCCTGAGTTCCTGAACCGCTTGGATGACATCATCTTCTTCGACCAACTCTCAAAGGAAAGCCTGCATAAGATTGTGGACGTCGAGCTCATCCCGCTGAAAAAGCGCATACATGAAATGGGCTACGACATCCAGCTCACGGACGCCTCGCGCGAGTGGCTGGCCACGAAGGGCTACGACGTGCAGTTCGGCGCCCGACCGCTGAAACGGTTGATCCAGACTTCCATCGAGGATGCCATCTGTCAGCTGATCCTCGACGGCAAGGTGCATGAGAAGCAGACCGTTGTCATCGATGCCTCCGCACCCGATGCCAAAGAGCTCACGCTGTCGCCTTGCTGAACGAACGCTTCCACCAGATGAAACGAACAATGGCCGCCACCGTCACGATGGCGGCTGTTGTGTGTGAAAGGGTGGCGGGCAAGCCTAACGTCGTCGGAGAGATGAGGAGGAAGTCCACGACAACCATGGTCATGAAAATGCCTGGAATCAAGGTCAGCCAATAGCATTTGTGTTCGCGGACAAGATAAACCGTGGAGAACCAAAGCGTCACGGCGGCCATGGCCTGCGTACCCCAAGCGACATACTGCCACACGGTGCCGAAACCTGATGGATTGCCGATCTGCCATGCCAGGAGGGCGATGCCGACGGCAAAGACGGGAAGGCTCAACAGCAAGCGCGAACGTGCAGAAACCTGTTTCAAGCCGAATGCTTCCGAGAGAATCAGACGGGCGGCGCGGAAAGAACTGCCGCCCGTCGTGATGGGAGCGGCCACAATGCCCAGCAGAGCCAGAATGCTGCCAAAGGTGCCGAGCCAGCTCGAGCAGATGATATTGACCACCGTGGGGGCATCGAAGTACTGGATGAGCGTGAGTCCCGAAGCCTGGAACTTCTCGACAACCTCGGGCGGACACACGTTCTGCCAGCCTCCAGAGAAGAAGAAATAGTTGGAAATCGTAGCCCAGACGAGCGCTACGACACCCTCCGTGATCATAGCGCCGTAAAAGATAGGTCGTCCCTGGCGCTCGCTTTTCATGCAACGCGCCATCATCGGCGACTGAGTAGCATGAAAACCGCTGACAGCGCCGCAGGCAATCGTGACGAAAAGTGCTGGGAAAATGCTTTGTTTCAGACCGAAACGCTCGGCACCCCAGTTGCCAAGACCATCCCACACTTCAGGAAGGACAGGGTGCTTGATCACCAGCACGATGCCTAAAGCAACAACCATGAACAGCATAGAAAGGGCGAAGGCCGGATAGACGCGACCGATGACCTTGTCAATAGGCATAATGGTTGTAGCGACATAATAAAGGAATATCAGCCCGACCCACATCATCTTCTCGCCCCAGATGCCGGAGAGAATGATGGCGGGGCAATAAACGAAGAAGGCACCGACCAACACCATCATCAGCATCGTGAACACGACCATGGCCTTGCGAGCCGTCGAACCGAGGTAGAGCCCCGTAAGCTCAGCCTGTCCGATACCGTCGTGTCGCAGCGAGATCATGCCGCTGATGTAATCATGGACAGCGCCGCCAAAGATGCATCCGAAGACTATCCAAAGGTAAGCCGAGGGACCAAACCAGGCACCCATGATGGCACCGAAGATGGGACCCGTGCCAGCAATATTAAGGAACTGAATCATGAAGATGCGCCAACCGGGAAGGACGATGTAGTCGATCTTGTCGGCGCGACGAATGGCGGGAGTTAGACGATCGTCGGGACCGAACACACGTTCAGCGACACGGCTATAAAGAAGATACCCAAGAAAAAGGGCTACGAGACTGATGAGAAAAGAGATCATATCGGATTATCTGGTTTGTGGATGAATAAGAACTATAGACTTTCACACTCGGCAAGCCAGGCATCGCGGCTGGCATCCGAAGGCATGCGCCAATCGCCACGGGGCGACAGGCTCACGCTGCCGACCTTGGGACCATCGGGCATACAGGAACGCTTGAACTGATGGCCGAAGAAACGGCGATAGAAGTTGGTGAGCCATTTCTTGAGAATATTGACGGGATAAGCCGAGCCGAAAGCCCGCTGGGCCAGCATAAGAATCTTCGACGGACGGAATCCGTAGCGAAGAGTGTAGTAGATGAAGAAATCATGGAGTTCATAGGGTCCTACCAAATCTTCTGTCTTCTGGGCTATTTCAGCATTGGGCATCGTCGAAGCGGTTGCGGCAGCTGTCTCGGAGGGCAGCAGCTCGGGACTGATCGGCGTGTCCACGATGTCCAACAGGATGTTCGATGCTGGCGAATGGGCATCCTGATGCGCCATCCACGTGACGAGGTGACGCACGAGGGTCTTAGGAACGCTGGCGTTGACACCATACATCGACATGTGATCGCCGTTGTACGTGCACCATCCTAAGGCGAGTTCCGAGAGGTCGCCCGTGCCGACTACCAATCCGTTCAACTGGTTGGCAAGATCCATGAGGATTTGCGTGCGTTCGCGCGCCTGGCTATTCTCGTAGGTCACATCATGAACGGACGGCTGATGACCGATGTCCTCGAAATGCTGCAGCACGGCTTTGCTGATGTTGACTTCCTCCATGGTAATACCCAAGGCGTGCATCAGATCGACGGCATTGTTGTAAGTACGGTCTGTCGTACCGAAACCGGGCATCGTGACGCCTACAATGCCATGGCGGTCGAGACCGAGAAGGTCGAAGGTGCGGACCGTCACCAACAGCGCCAGCGTGGAATCGAGACCGCCCGAGATGCCGATGACAGCCGTCTTGCAACCGATGTGGTCGAGGCGCTTGGCCAGACCTTCGCATTGGATGGCGATGATTTCGCGGCAACGGTCGTCGAGATGCTGACCCGTAGGCACAAAGGGATGAGGATCGAATGTGCGGGTGATTTCAAAATCGCGGGGCGTGATGAGCGCCGTCTCTATGAGATGATAGGGTGCCGTCTTCTCCTTGGCGGCACACGCCGAGAAGGTTGTATTGGCGCGACGGTCGGCACGCAGGCGCTCGACGTCGATTTCGCTGTCCAGGAGCTGTGGCTTCATCGCGTGGCGCTCGCCCATAGCGATGAGCTTGCCACACTCGTAGATCAACGTCTTGCCGCTGAATACCACATCCTGGGTGCTCTCGCCAAAACCGGCAGCCGAATAGACGTAGCCGCAGATGGAACGGGCGCTTTGCTGTTGCAGCAGGCTCTGGAGATACTCGAACTTGCCGATGGCGTCATTGTCGGCGCTGAGGTTAAAGATGATCTCGGCGCCCTGCAAAGCCTGAGCACTCGACGGAGGAATGGGTGCCCAGAGGTCTTCGCATAGCTCTACGCCAAAGGTACACGACGGAGTGCGGAACAGCTGACGAACGGACAACGAGACCTGTTGGCCGCAAAGTAGCACGGAGGCGTCAGAAGGAAGGTCGGCACCGCTCGTGAACCAACGCCGCTCATAGAATTCGTGGTAATTGGGCAGGTAGGTCTTGGGCACGAGGCCGAGGATGCGACCTTTCTGAATGACGGCGGCACAATTGACCAATGAGCCGCGGAAAGCGACCGGGAGACCCACGATGGAGATGATGTCCAGCGAACGCGAGAAGTTCATCAGATGGATGAGCGCCATTTCGGCCTCGTCGAGCAACAGCTGCTGGCCAAAAAGGTCGCCACAGGTATAACCCGTGATGCACAGTTCGGGCAGACAGATGATTTCTACGCCACGGCCTTCGGCCTGGATAATCAGGCTCTCCATTTGGCTCACATTATACTTGGGGTCGGCAACGCGTACGGTAGGCACGCCCGTTGCAATCTTCACAAATCCGTAGTTCATGACTTCTTGGTTAAGTGATTTCGAGCGCAAAGATAGTGCTTTTTCATCGAAATGAATGCATAAACTGAAGATTTTATTCAAAAAGTTTGGTGGATGACGGAAAAAGCACTTACTTTGCGACGTTTTACTTAAAGAACCAACCTATTTACTCACTTAAAAACGATAAACTATGACGAAGAAATTTGTTTGCACCGTTTGTGGTTATATCTACGAAGGTCCCGAACCCCCTGAGCGTTGCCCGCAATGCAAAGTGCCTGGAAGTAAGTTCAAGGAGCTGAAAGAAGAAGGCGGACTCCAATATGTTACCGAACATGAGATCGGCGTTGCCAAAGGCTGCGACCCTGAAATCTGGGAAGGCTTGAAATCGAACTTCGAAGGCGAATGCACGGAAGTAGGCATGTATCTCGCCATGGCTCGCCAGGCTGACCGCGAAGGCTATCCCGAGATTGCCGAGGCGTTCAAGCGCTACGCTTTCGAGGAAGCAGATCATGCCAGCCGCTTTGCAGAGCTAATCGGCGAGTGCGTATGGGACACCAAGACCAACCTGAAGAAGCGTATGGAAGCTGAGTGCGGAGCGTGTGCCGGAAAGATGGCTATCGCCAAGAAGGCCAAGGCACTGGATCTCGACGCTATCCACGACACCGTCCACGAAATGGCTAAGGACGAAGCTCGCCACGGCAGAGGCTTCGAAGGTCTCTACAAGCGTTACTTCGGCGATTAAGCCACTCGATCTTTTAACGTAAGAGAAAGATGAAGGAGCTCAATGACTGAGCTCCTTCATTAGTTCTTGCACGATGTGTTCAAGTCCTTCGCGGTCGTCCTCGTCGAAGGCGGCCAGTTGGTCGCTGTCGATGTCGAGCACGCCAACGACTTCTCCCCCACTCGCTTTCATAGGCACGACAATCTCGGAACGCGAAGCCGAACTGCAGGCGATGTGACCCGGGAAGAGGTCAACATCGGGGACGACAATCGTCTGCGCCTCGGCCCAAGCCGTACCGCAAACGCCACGACCCCGTTTGATACGCGTGCAGGCCACGAGACCTTGGAAAGGGCCCAGGTGCAGCCACGTCGGATCGTTCACCAGATAGAAACCGACCCAGAAGAACCCGAAGGCCTCTTTCAGCGCCGCCGACGTATTGGCAAGCAGACAGATGCGATCGTCCTCGTCAGCAATCAGCAAACGATAGTCCGCGAGGAAGGCTTCGTAGCGCTCACGCTTCGTCATGGAGGCGGGATATGAAAATGTCTGTTCCATCGTCCGTAGGGTTTATTTCGAGGGAGCGAGATAGCGGTCGCCCGTCGTGCCGACAATCACTTTCCTATAACGTTCGGGATAACCCGGACGGATGACGGGTACGTGGTCGCCGCCAACTGTGCGCTTGTACTGCCCGTCCACCTCCGGTTTCTCTGTCATATCGTTGTATTTCACGATGATACGTTCGAAGAGTCCGCGCCATCTGTCCATCATCAATCCGGCAGCTCTCGAAGTAAAGCCGGTCAGATGCTTGACGGCCTGCTCCTCGCTCATGGCAGCTGCTTCCTTGTCCGCGTCGGCTACCATAGTCTCGAACTCGCGGTCGAGCGTGTCGCGTCCGCGCTGCACCTCGGGGAAGAGCTGACTATAGCGTGGATAGACGAAGTTGGACAGGGCGTTCTGAATCCAATAGGCACTCTTGAGGGAGAAGGTGAAGGGGTCGGCGGTCTTCTCGGAATAGGCGCCCGGACAAAGCGTCGAACAGCAATAGACGGGAGCGTAAGGCACCATGTTTGCATCGTCGAAGCCTACCCACAGCACGCCACCGATGTGATTGGGCAGCCATGAACGCAGCTGGGCGAGATAGGTCACAGCGGTCTGCTGCGTGGAAATCGGGCGCTCGTTGAAGTACTTCTTGCCATCGACTTCGTAGTAAAGGGGCGTGGGACGGTACGGCGCTTCGTAGGGACCTGCGCCAAGGTCGGAGGTCATCTCCATTGGCGTACCCTCGAAATGATCGCGCATGGCCTGCTTCAGGTCGTTCAGGCTGACGGGACGGTCGGGACGGATGCACCAAGGCATCTCCTCGGCGTTGTCGTCCTTGCCCAGGACATAGGGAAGGTAACGGTCCATGCCAGCTGCCGAACGGTTGAAGAAGCTCCAAACGCGCGCTTCACAAATGCGACGGGCGCCGAAGTCGTTGGGCGCATAAGCATCGCGGAACGAGAAGTCCTTGTCCTTGCCGCTGAAGTAGCCTTTCTCGCGGGCAAAGGAGATGACATCCTTCGAATACAGGCAGTTCTTCTTGTCCTTCAGGGGGAAAGTCGTGATGCGCGACTGGTTGGCGTGGCCCGTGATGCAGTCGTCGGGCAAGCGGCATGCCACCCACACGGCACCCTTGCGGCCAGGACCTTTGCCGATCATCTCGAGCACCCATACTTCGTTGGGGTCGGCGATCGTGATGCTCTCACCCTCAGACCTGTAGCCGTAGGTCTCGACAAGCTTCGTCCATACGTCGATGGCTTCGCGGGCATTCTTGGCACGCTGAAGCGTCACGTACATCAGGCTGCCGTAGTCAAACAAACCCGTCGAATCGGCCAGCTCCTCGCGACCGCCGAACGTCGTTTCCATGATGCTGAGCTGCTGGTCGTTTATCTGTCCGATGACGCCATAGGTATATTCCGCCTCTGGAATCTCGCCGAGATAGTTGTTGGTCTCGTAGTCGTAGAGCGCCCTCATCTCGCCTGCCTTGTGGTGACCGGCCGGGTAGAAATGAAGATAGCCGAACGAGCCATAGTCGTCAGCGGAATACGTAATCATGACCGAACCGTCGGCAGAAGCGCCCTTGCCGACAATCAGATTGGTGCACGCCAAACCTTTCATGGCCAGGCACAGCGCTACCATTGTGAGAATCTTTTTCATCGTGTTGTCGTATGATTGATTGGATAAAGTGGTGCAAAGGTAATGAAAAGATTAGAGATGAGAGATGGGAGACGAAAGATTTTGCCCTTTTCATCTACAATTTGTCAATTATCATTTAGGATTTGCCGTTTCTTTCCCCGAAAAACGCTATCTTTGCACACAATTTAGGCTCACTCATCATGAAAAAGCTATTCCTGTTCCTCTCGCTGGTGTCATGCGCAGTCATTGCCCTTGCGCAGGACGCATTCTTCTCAGCGCCCATTCCGGACTCCGTATTCCAACGCATGGCTGACGTTTCCTTCCCTGTGAAAGCCGCAGCCGAGGCAGGTCTGAAGCGTGCTGACCTCCGATATGTCCGTGTCCTTCACTACGATTTCGAGGGGCAGGTGCGCGAGGGCGAGCTCGTTTGCCACCACTCCATTGCCGCTGACCTCGTCGATATCTTCCGTCAGCTCTACGAAGCCAGGTACCCTATTGCCAGCGTCCGACTTATTGACGATTTCGGTGCCGACGACGAGCGTTCGATGCAGGCCAACAACACGTCGTGCTTCTGTTTCCGCCCTATCCAAGGTTCCACGAAGCTTTCAAAGCACGCCCAGGGGCTGGCCATAGACTTGAATCCCCTGCAGAATCCATGTGTCCGCGATCGCAACGGGCGTCGCATCGTGGAGCCCTCAACGGCAACGCCTTATGTCAATCGCCGTCGCTCGTTCGCCCATAAGATCAACCGCTCCGACCTGGCCTATAAACTGTTCGTGCGCCACGGCTTCCAATGGGGAGGCTCATGGCGCACGCTAAAAGACTACCAGCACTTCGAGAAATAAGACACCTGTCAACGCGTCTCTATTTCCACTTCCGCACTTTTGAGCAACGGCGAGATGAAGTGCAGACGTGCAGATGTCTGTTCGCTCCTCATGCCTTTGGCAATATAAGCCACCAGGCGTCCGCCATGCAAGCGGCAACGGCTGTCTGTTTTGTCCGACGTGTCGCGGATATCTCCGTTTTCCAATCCGAGCACCCGTGCTCCGCCTTCTGCGTAACAGGTGATCTCGTTGTCGGCAAGCGCCACGAGATTCCCTTCCTCATCTACCACTTCTACAGCCACTTGGACGATATCATCAGGACCGGATAGCGAAGCCTTATCGGCGGTAGCACGCAAGGCATAGGGCCTGCCGCAAGTAGCAATCGAAGCCGTTGCATCGTTGGAGGCTACGCAACGAAGCGTACCGGGAGCGTAGTCGATGTCCCAATACAGGATCTCGGTATTCTCGTCGCGTGTCGGTTCCGCAGCGATGGGCGTGTCGTTGAGATAGAGTTTTGCTGTCGGCGCATTGGTGTAGCAGACGACACGAATGGACTGGCCGTCCTCGTAGTTCCACACGGCAGGAGCGTATGACGACACCCATTGGCGGTTCTGACGGTTCTGACGTCGTCCGCCCCTGCGGCTCGTCGCATTAGGATAAGTGCCGATATAGCAGACGGGCTGTTCGGCCCACAACGCAGCACGATAGTGGCCGAGCGGTTTGATATTGCCGGCCAAGTCCAGCAGTCCGGCTTCGGAACCGCGTGCCGGCCAGGCTCCGCTCTCGCCGAGATAGTCGATGCCCGTCCATAGGAATTGACCGAAGATGTGTTCATTCTCGCGGACGGCACGCCAGGCAGGCAGGTCGTGACGGTTCTCGCTGCCGTAGATGACGCGACCAGGATAGCGTTGGTGATCCTCGCCATAGCGGCTTTCCGTGTAGTTGTAGCCCACGACATCAACAGCCTCAGGATAAGCCGTTTCGTTGCTCATGACCACACCTGCCAGGGCACCGGTCACGGCACGTGAAGCATCGTTCTCGCGCACAATTCTGGACAGCCGCTGAGCAATCTTTCCGATGCGCTCGGCATTCGGCTGGTTGGGTTTGTAGCCGCCATACATCGGTTGTGTGAACCCGCCCGTGCCGCCGTTGAGGATGGGATGCGAATAGGGGTCGTTGGGATAGTCCACCTCGTTGCCGATGCTCCAGAGGAAGATGCTCGGATGGCAGCGGTCGCGGCGCACCATGTCGGCTACGTCGCGGTCGATCCACTCCTCGAAGTAGTCGAACGTGCCCTCGAAACCGGGCGTGCCTTTGTTCCAGCCCTTCAGCCACTTGCGCTTGGGGAACTCCCACTCGTCGCTGGCTTCGTCCATGACCAGCAAGCCGAGTGAATCGCAGAGCGAATAGACGACCGGAGCGTGGGGATTATGGCTCATACGGATAGCGTTGACGCCTATTTGCTTCAAGGTCTGTAGCCTCGTCTTCCATACGTCGGCAGGGACGGCAGTTCCGAGTACGCCGGCATCGTCGTGCAGGCATACGCCCTTCACCTTCATCCATTCGCCGTTGAGCGCAAAGCCCTTGTCAGGCGAGAACTGCAATGTGCGCAGGCCAAGCGGGACGACCGACTCGTCAACTTTTGCGCCACGTTCCATCAGTCTCGCGCGTATCCTATATAAATAGGGGTCCTTGAGGCTCCATGCGTGGGGCTTGTTCACGGTCAGGCGACACGTCAGTCCCTTGCCGCTCGCAACCACCTTCCCTTCGGCATCCAAGATCTCAACGACAACCGTCGAAGCAGCTTCCTGGGCGGGAACGTCGAGAGCGGTAGTGATTTCCACGACTGCTTTTTTGTCCGTCAGGCTCTTCACATTCCACGTTGTCCCCCACAGCGTGAAGTGTGTCTTCGGCGCGCTAACGAGCCAGACCGGACGGTTGATGCCCGAACCGGTGTACCATCGCGAATCGTTCTGACGCGTATGATCAACGCTCACCGCGAGGACGTTATCCTCCCCGGGACGCAGATGGGGCGTGAGGTCATACAGGATCGAGGCAAAACCGCTCGGACGATAGCCTAAGCGATGGCCGTTGACATAAACCGTTGAACGGTTGTAAACGCCCTCGAAATAGATGTACAGGCGACGGCCGTCGGACAACTCGTCTGCTCCAACCTGCAGATGGCGGCGATACCACCCCATTCCACCTGGCAGATAGCCTTGGCACGAGCCGCAGTCGGGCGACATCGGTTGCGTGACGCCCCAGTCGTGAGGCAGCTGTACACGTTGCCATTGGCTGTCGTCGTAGGTGGGAGCGATGGCTGCTGAGTCATCAGCAAGCAGGAAGCGCCAACCGTCATTCAGCGAGCGGGCCTCGCCGAACGAAGTGGGAGAAGGAATGCCAGCCTGGGCTGCGACATAGCCACAGCCCAAGCTGAGGAGGAGTAATGCGATTACACGAAAGTGCTTCATAATGTGTAAAATGTGTTTGTGGGGGATGATTTTCTAGATTTTCTAGATTATCTAGAGATTCTAGATTTTCTAGAGATTCTAGATTTTCTAGAGATTCTAGATTTTCTAGAGATTCGCTAGATATCGCTCAGCTTCGATGGCCGCCTTGGCACCTGAGCCTGCAGCCACAACAGCCTGGCGATAGTTAGGGTCTGCGACGTCGCCGGCAGCATAGATGCCAGGAATGCCCGTTCGCGGCGAGTCGCCCTCGGTGATGATATAGCCGGTCTCGTCGGTCTGCACCCACGGACGGAAGATGTCGGAGTTGGGTTTGTGACCGATGGCGAGGAAGAAGCCGTCGATGGGGAGGTCGTAGCGGCGCTCGTCGGCTTCGCCTTTGCGGAATACGACGTGAGCACCCTCGACACCGTCCGTGCCGTAGAGTCCTAAGGTGTTGTGCTCAAACAGCACCTCAATCTTAGGATTGTTCATCACGCGCTCCTGCATGATTTGCGTAGCACGCAAGTAAGGTTTACGGACGATGAGATAGACCTTCGCGGCCAGACCGGCCAGATACGACGCTTCCTCGCAGGCGGTGTCGCCGCCGCCGACGACGGCCACGGTCTTCTTGCGATAGAAGAAACCGTCGCACGTGGCACAGGCCGAGACGCCCTGACCGCGATATTTCTCCTCGTCGGCAAGACCTAAGTACTTGGCACTCGCGCCCGTAGCGATGATGAGAGCGTCGCACGTCACTTCGCTGTCATCGTCGAACCAAAGGTGATACGGCGCTGACGACAGATCCGTACGGACAGCAATGGACGAACGGAACTCGCAGCCGAAACGCTCGGCCTGGCTGCGCAGGTTGTCCATCAGTTCGTTGGCATCGATGCCCTCGGGGAAACCGGGGAAATTCTCTACCTCGGTGGTCGTGGTCAACTGTCCGCCCGGCTGAAGACCTTCATACAGGACGGGTGTGAGGCCGGCACGGCCGGCATAGATGGCAGCCGTGTAACCCGCGGGGCCGCTGCCGAGAATAAGCAACTTAATGTGTTCCAAAATATTAAAAGGATTGAGTTAGTGGTTTCACCTCAGATCGATAACCTCCACGTCGGGGTAGTCCTTGGCAGGGAATGTGAAAGTGGAAGCGGAGAGCGACAGGCCGTTCTGGAACGACTGTATGGACAGGCGCATCCAATCGCCGTCCTTCTTGGCGCGGAAGCACAAGGGGTTGTACGTCGCCTTGTCCACATCGACGATGATATATTCGAACGCCGTCTTCTTCGTCTTGGCCTGCAGATAGACCACGTAGGTGGCACGGCCGCGCAACGTCGATTCCTTCACCGACATGCGATAGCCTTTCTTGTAGATGCCAATGAGTGTGGCGGGATTGATGGCAGCCTGCTCCTCTTCGGTCGGCGTTGACACGTTGACCTCGTTGGAGCCGGCCATCAGCGTCCACTCCGTCGTGCCGTCGTACCACGACGACAACTCGTTGGTCTTCATCTGGAAGCGCCGCCCGCTCAGCAGAAGCGTGCCGGACGATTCGCCCTGGGGCGTAGTACCGCTGAACTGCGTGGCCTTGAACTGAGCCTTCACGTCGCCCGACTGCATCATCCGTGCCGTCGTGGCATCCAGCACCTTACGTGCACTTTGAGCGCTGGCCGTCAGCACCGCAACGATACTGAGGCCGATAGCAAAAAGAAGTCTGCGCATGATCGTTTTTACTGTCTTAAATGTAATGGAACGTCTTCTATTTGAAGAAATTAAAGAAGAAGTAGATTGCAGCCCATTCTTTCTTCACGCCTTTAGCGTAGCCGATGCATGAGTTCGAGCTGTTGCGCACCGTGCCGTCGTTCTCGACCTTGCCGATGTAGGAGTTGGAGGCGTTGCGCACCGTGCCGTCGCTCTCGACCTTGCCGATGTAGGAGTTGGAGGCATTGCGCACCGTACCACTCGATTCCAGCTTGCCGATGAACGAATTGGAACTGTTGCGGATGTCGCCGCTGCTGCTGATCTTGCCGATGTATGAGTTCGAGCTGTTGCGCACCGTGCCGTCGCTCTCGATCTTGCCGATGAACGAATTGGAACTGTTGCGCAGATCCTGGGCATAACCTGTTGCGCCTAAGCACAAGGTCATGGCGATGAGCATAAGAAGTTTCTTCATAATCGTGTCGTTTTAAGGGTTAGACCTATCAAATATCACGCCAACGTGATATAAATGCTCTGCAAATATACTCCTTTTCCCGTATTCCCCGTGCCTTTCACCCCAAAATCTGCTTTCTTACAACATCATTTAACAAAAAATCCGCCAGCAGGATGAAACCTGTGGCGGACCAATCATTGCTTATGAATATCACTCGGCGCGGAGCGTGAAGCGCTTGAAAGCGGTCACGGTAAGCTCCTTGTCGATACTCTTCAGATACTGTTCGACCGTCATGTTCTTGTCCCAGATGTACTCCTGCTCGAGCAGGCAGTTCTCCTTGAAGAACTTCTTCAGACGGCCCTGGGCGATGTTCTGAATCATCTGCTCGGGGAGGTTAGCAGCCTTCTCGGCAGCAACCTTCTCCTTGATCTCGCGGACCATAGCGGCCTGCTCGGGAGTGATCCAGCCCTTAGCCATGTTGCTCTCGATGTGATCCTCGCTATCTACGTGAGCGGGGTTGACACCAGCCTTGCGGATGGCAGCCTCGACGGCCTTGGCGATCTGCTCTTCCTTGGTCTTCTCGATGGCGACGCGGAGCTCGCTGTCGATGGTCTCCTGAGGAACAGCGCTCTGGTCCACGGCAACGGGATTGGCGCTGGCAATCTGCATGGCGACGTTCTTGCCGACCGTAGCGTCCTCAACGCACTTGCTGAGGGCCACCATGGTGCAGAGGGTGTGCTTGTTCTGGTGGTCGT
>Ga0247611_10004809_pt1 | contig 18406 bp, 20 predicted proteins | sample 177DNAGHGhighgp2_FD_192422 | JGI IMG/M metagenome (GOLD analysis project Ga0247611, IMG submission 192422) | Sheep rumen microbial communities from Palmerston North, Manawatu-Wanganui, New Zealand - 1770 DNA GHGhigh gp2 | ecosystem: Host-associated > Mammals > Digestive system > Stomach > Rumen... | reverse complement strand
AGCAGAATTTGCTCATTTGTGATATACTCCCCGTCACGGAATAACGCATAATTTGTAATCGGCGTAGGCGCATTCTGTGCTTCTTCTTTACTTTCAATATGTATTTCCCTGAATGAAATACCATTTTCTTTCGCTGTCTGCTTTAAGCCAAGTAATTGACTTCCAGCGGTGGTTTGGTATAATAAGGGTGAGTAATGGGCGGGTTGACTGCCCACAAATCGGGATTAACTTTCCAATTTTTATTTCCCAAAAATAAAAAATACTTGATTTTGGGAAATAGATGTGATGTAATAGTGATAAAGGAGCGTGATTGCTTATGAAACTGATAGACAGAAATGATTACCTGAACAAAGTTATCAATGTGATCGGTACCCCCGATATCAAGGTAATAACAGGTGTCCGCCGAAGCGGTAAGGCCAAACTACTCGAAGCGTTCAAACGTTATGTTACCGATCATGTCGAAAACGCTAATATAATCCACATCAACTTCAACCTTCCGGATTTCGATGAACTGACTGAATTCCGTCCTCTATATGACTATATCAATGCCGCCTACAAAGAGGGCGTAGATAACTTTGTCCTAATAGACGAAATACAGATGTGTAATAACTTTGAGAAAGCCATAAACGGGTTACACGCTTCGGAGAAGTTCGATATATATATCACAGGCTCTAATGCGTTCCTGTTAAGCTCCGACCTTGCAACGCTTTTCACAGGCAGGACTTTTGAGATAAAAGTCTATCCGTTCTCTTTTGCAGAATATGTAAAATACTTCGGATATACCGACCTATACGCTGCCTTTGATAAGTATGTCAGTGAAGGCGGTATGGCTGGTTCTTATGTATATAAAGACCAGGAAGCAAAGTATGATTATATCGCAGAAGTATTCAATACACTGATTGTCAGAGATATTCGCAAGAAATACAAGATACGCAATACTGCACTTATGGACAGGCTCTCGGATTTCCTTATGGATAATATCTCAAATCTCACATCTGCAAGAACTATCGCAGATACCTTTAACAGCCATAAGGATAAGATCAATCACAAGACCGTAGGCTCATATATGCAGTATCTATGCAATGCCTTTGCTTTTTACAAGGTGCAAAGATATGACATCAAAGGAAAGAAGTATCTCTCGACTACCGAAAAATACTACCTCAGCGACCATTCCTTCCGATATGCCAAGCTCGGAACGAAGAACATGGACTACGGCAGAGTGCTTGAAAATATCGTAGCAATAGAGCTTTTGCGTCGTGGATACGAAGTATATGTCGGCGTTCTCTACAAGAAAGAAGTTGACTTCGTAGCGATCAAGCGTGATGAAAAGCTGTATATCCAGGTATCCGATAATATCACCGATGATAAGACCTTTCAGCGTGAAGTGTCTCCGCTGCTGTCCATTAAGGACGCATATCCGAAAATACTGATTGCAAGAACACGCCATGACGCTTATCAGTATGAGGGTATCAGGATCGTTGATTTTTCTGACTGGCTCACAAGCATATAGTACAGGTCTGTTTCCCAACCATCACAGAGTTTGATGAGTCGCTGGTCAGCCGCCTGATTGAGAAAATTACAATCTTTGAGGACCGTTTCACAGTGGACTTTAAGTCCGGCATCACAATCGACATCGAAGCATAAAACGAGGCTCCCTTACTACCGTTGATGGCAGTGTGGGAGCCTTGATGATTTACCGTATTGACTCTTGCATCCAGATTTCCCTTATACATGCCATAGAAGAATTCCGTGAAGTCACATTTTGTGACTTCACCAAATCAACTTCATCTCTTGTCAATTGGAACATAAAATCTTCCGGAAATCTGTTTATCTTATGATATGCGTGATTTTTTGTCATTGGACGAATAGTCCAAAATCCCGGCTATGCAACAAGTAGCGAATAATAATCCTGCATTCGTTTTACAAATTGGTTTGAATTAGCCTTTGTAGCCAAACAACAATCATACGTATACTTTGTGTATTTTTTCACTAAAAGATTCTCCATATGAACATGGAACAATTCACTAAGGCGAAGAAGATTATCAACCGAGGGCAGTATTGTTCCCTTAAACCATCTGTATACCGGTTGTGGGCATGACAATCCAAGATACTGTTGAATATCCTTTACGCTATATCCATTCTCATATGCATATTTTCGGAGGTTGCTTCCGGTCTTATCCATATCAATTATAGTTTTACTTTCAATCATTCGTCCTGTCCCCTTTTTTTCTGTAGTAATCCTCCATCTCAACATCAAGAGTAATTTCTTTCGATCAGGTGTTGCTCACCCTCTGTAAAAGCATGCAACTTTCAACATGCGCCACAACTTTACCTCGCATTAACATTTGCGAACAACTTGTCTAAATCATATTTTTTTACCCCCTGGGCTTAGAAAGATACCCATATAGAAGTTTTTCCCCTGAGCATTTCAGAACGCTCATGAGCATTTTACTTATTGTTACTAAGATAGATCAGAATTTCTGTTATACTGTTCACTATATGGTTTGGTTTATTACAGATCAGATTCACATTACCATACGAAAAAGTACCTTGTCTCACCCAGATCGTCTTCATACCGATATTTGCGGCAGGTTCAATATCATTATCCAAGCGATCTCCCACCATGTATGCCTCTTCCGGAGCACACTTGGCATATTTCAATGCCATTTTGAATATTTCAGGGTCCGGTTTGCTGACTCCCGCTTCCGCCGATGAAACGATCACATCAAAGTAATCACGAATCCCAAAAGCACATAATCGCTGTTCTGTTCCCAGGCTTTGATTTGCAATAACACCTAAATGATATCTGTCCTTCAGTTGTTTCAATACATATGGGACGTCCTTATACAACGTTTCCAGATGAGTTGGCCACTTAATAGTCTTCAGTCCGTATTCCTTTGCTGAATCCTTATATGGCAGCTTGTTTTCTCTTGAAAGTTCTACCATACGACGTTCCAGTGTTTTTCGATCAGGCGCATTAGGCTGCTTTAACAGTTCCCTTAAGCGATATTCCGTACATAAACTTTCATCGATCAAAGTAGAACCCAAATCGAAAAAGAGCCACTTTATCATTTATATCCACCTTCCCTTCATCTTGAGGTCGAAATTTTCGACCTCAAGTTTCATCATTCTATTGCAGTCGCAAAATGCGACCACAAATTAAAAAATTTTTGTGGTGCAATTTTTTCACCGCATATTTCCATCCCATCGAATTCGACGGGATAAAATTAATTACCTGAATCATTATCAGCAGCTTCTCTTAGCTTGCCATAATAAGCCTTGTACCTATAAATACTACGCTCACTGATATTGTTACGCTTAGCAATCTCTACCATTGTCATGCCACCTTCATATGATAATAGTAGCGGTCATTTTAGGCCTAACTCCAAATCATTACCTAAGGTAAAACAGCACTTGATAAATTATATAAAGAAAATCCATCAATCTGCAAGGACGTGGATACACGGGGATATAAGTATACTTTTGTTTTTCCTTACCCAATCAAATCATTTCCTCTATATGCTTTTATCCGGGAGCTTTAACAAAGCATCAATAACTGAGCGAATCATTTGTACTGATTCCACCCTGTTAATAGCACAGAGTTTTCGTCCTGCATCCTTACTTGATGCTCCACAGTGGAATGCCTGCTCTGTTGGCAATCCATAATCGAGAACAATAAGTCTATCATGACAATCAGGATTTGGCTTAATTCGAAGCGGTGGATATTGGTTTAGAAAATCATTAACCACTGATGTTGTAAGAAAGCCTCGCTTACCGTGTCCATTTTCTGTAAAAAGAATAACCTCAACCCCTGGATTTTTCTGCGATAATAACTGTAAAGACTTCGTATTCATATAATCATCAACAACATAAATTGACTTGGCTGCCTGCTGATAAATATCTATGTAAGCTACATCTGCCTCAAACTTCTGACCTTTATAAATTATGAAATTCTTCAAATCCTTATCTGAAACAAAGTTTTCATTCAAGGTATCAATACTCTTCTGTATATCTTCAATTGCTTTATCCGTAAGCTTCTGATGATCAATTGCTCCAGCCATTTGCACAGATAACTCCGAAACTTTAGCAGTAACTATGCTCATTTCAGACTGCGAAACAAACTGCTGATTCTGCCGAATATAATGACGCATTTCCTTAAACGCACGCATGATAAAAATACTTTGCTGTGTGGCTAAATCTCCCTTGAGCACAGTTGCCAACATATATATTCCTTGTTCAGTGAAGGCATATGGCATCTTTTTTATGTGTAAACCGCGTTTATTTCCACTTTCGTTTAAAGTCACAAATTGTGACTTTAAATAGTCGTTTGGAATTTCTTCTTGGTTTAATTGAAACATAAAATCTTCGGGAAACCTCTCAATATTTCGCTTTACCTGTTGATTCATAGCTTTAAGCTCATATCCATAAATATCAGCCAAATCACTGTCAAGCATCACCTGTTGTCCGCGTATCGTATATACACAGTTTCTAATAGACTCAACTGTGAGTAAGTCTGTTGTATTTTTCATAAACACTTTATTCCTTTGCATTTTCTTTTTTTGAAGTCACAAATTGTGACTTCATGTATTCTATATTCAAACAAAGATGTTTTTTGTGGTCGAAAAAATCGACCGCAAACCACTGGTCCAAATTTTTAATCGAATAATTTTAACTACATATCCTCAAGGCTCTCTATCTTCTTCAGTGCTTCCATATAAGCCATAAGACGCTTCTGCTGTTCTTCCTTAAGATTATGATAATCTTCAATCATCTGAACATCGCCTGGAGTGAATTTACTTTCTGGACTTGCTGCAGCAATTTCCTCTTCATCCTCAATTCCTTTACCGGTAAGAAGTTGCTCCGGAGTAATTTGCAAAACATTACAGATGTCCATTATCTTTTCTACAGTAGGATTGGTCTTTCTCTTTTTCCATTCGCTTATGGTACTGGTCGAAATACCTACCTGCTTTGCAAACTCCGCCTGAGTCATATTACGTTCTTTCAAAACCTTTATAATTCTTTCGCTGATAATCATGAGTGATACCTCGCTTGCTATTCACTTATATAACATTCATATAGATGAATTCATTTTATCACAACTCATGATATCCGTCAATGTTCTACTTCGTTTTCTTATTGCGGAACTTCATATACGCTTTATAAGATTCATATATATATCTTTTTTGAAGATGAACATCCAGATTCGGTAATGAGTCAAAGTCAATCTCATCTGCATACTTCGCTATCATATTTCCAAATTTCTTTTGAAAACGCAGTTATTTTCCTATCACCAAGATAATACACCTTATATGACTTCATACTTTTCTTATCAATCAAACTTTCATCCTGACCAGGATATTCAACTATATTTTCAAACAATTCACATGCAAAATCATCAACATTACTTCTCTTTTTTCGTTCTTCCTGTACTGCTCTGAACTCACTTTCGGTTATTATCGGAGGATGACACTCTTTCATCTGATACAGGTATTCCTGCGTGGCAGAATCCAATAGCGTTACCGTACCTGTATATTTTTCATTTGAAAGCATCGTTTCTATTGCTCTCTTATTCCATTTTTCTTTTCCGGTCGGAGAGGGAATGCCTGCATCGGAAAGTTTTTTGATTATACCAACGACAATTCAGCTTTCGTTTGTAAAGACCTGATGTTCCGTTTACAGCTTTCATTGCAAGTCCCATACGGATATTCTGACTTCTGCTTTCGTTTTCAGCCTGAGCCAGTGATTCCATTATCGATATCATAAGATGACTGTCAGTTTCATCCGTATCAATTGGCTAAAATAACAGGATTCTCCATAAGAATACTTTTTTGTATAGAAGATTATCTGAATAGTTGAATTATAATTGAAATAAACCCTACCCTATGATAGAATAATGATGTAATTTTCGATGATAAAAAAGAAAGTGAATAATAATATGAATAAGATCAGTTTTATTATTACAAAGGATTCATTCCGCATAGATAATGCAGTACAGAACGCTGTTATAGCAAAGATCGGAGAGTTTGCTGCAAACCCCTACAAGACCTTTTACCATCTTGCTTTTTCAGCACGTCCCGATTATCTTGATACGGCGGGTATATTTATTTACCGCATTGCAGAGGTCTTTACTGAGGAGCTTACCACTGTTTCCGGAATTGAGCTTAGCCGTGAGAAAACGGAGCTTGTTCCCGACAACGAAACTATCGAAATGCTGCTGGAGAGTGTCCCCTTTGTAATTGGTGCGGAATTTGTGACAAAGGCATGGATAAAGCTGCAATACAGACGCTTCCTTGAGGTTTTCAGAAAAGAGATAAAGGAATATTCTGGAAAAGTGTCACTTTATTTTGCTGAAAAGAATGAAAAACTTCATGTTCCCGAAAGAGTTTTCTTTCATCTGGTTGAAAATAATCAGGGAGATTATCCGTTTGCTTTTCTTGCAACATACGCAACCAAAACTGAAAACGGTGGAGTACGCCATGTTCCGCTGCAATATGCCTTGACGGAATATAACGGAGATAAGAGAAAAATACTCGATCTGCTTTCCTGCCTTAACAAGGCAGCCGAAGTATCTGAGCTGATCAGAAGCTTTATGGAAAGCGGAGAGCTTTTTCATCCTCTCGGACTCACCTCCGAAGAGACATACAGACTGCTAAAAAATATACCTGAGTTAGAGTCTGTGGGCATCCGCTGCCGTATACCCAACTGGTGGAAAAAGCGGTATAACAGCATTGCTGTTTCAGTAAAAGTGGGTGATGAAAAGCCGAAGCTACTGGGGCTTGATTCGGTACTGAGCATGACGCCGAGCCTTACGGTTGGCGGTGTACCTCTGACCGAGTACGAAATAAAGCAGCTTTTAAATCAGACAGAAGGTCTGTCATTCATCAAAGGCAGATGGATAGAGGTAAACCATGCTCAGCTCAAATCCCTGCTTGATGAATTGAAAAAGCAAAGGGGCAATATTACATTTCTTGAAGCCCTTCGTGCAGAGATATCCAGAACTTCTGACAATAAGGCAGATAACGGCATCATTATAACAAACGGGAAATGGATGAAGGAGTTCCTGAAAACACTCAGAAGTCCTGATAAGCTCAAAAAAGAGCCGCTCCCTTCTTCCTTTTGCGGAGAACTGCGCCCATATCAGGCAAACGGCAGAGGCTGGCTGCTGCAAATGAATAAGATCGGCTTCGGAGCCTGTCTTGCGGATGATATGGGACTTGGAAAAACCGTACAGATTCTCGCATTTCTGGAAAGTCTGCGAAAGGAAAAGTCAGATGCAAGGGTACTGCTTGTAGTACCTGCTTCGCTTTTAGGAAACTGGAAAAAAGAGGGTGCAAAATTTACGCCTGAAATGACCGTTGATATTCTTTATGGAAAAAAGGCTGATGCTCTTTCCGAACAGTTCAAAGAATCTTCTGCATTTCTGACAATTACCACATATCGTATGGCTTGCACCATTCAAAGCCTTTATGAAAGAGAATGGGACTGTGTCATTCTTGATGAAGCTCAGGCGATAAAAAATCCGCTGACAAAGCAGACAAAACAGCTGAAAACCCTGAAAAGCAGAATGAAGATCGCTCTGACAGGTACGCCTATTGAAAATGAGCTTTTCAATCTGTGGTCGATCTTCGATTTTCTCAACAAAGGTCTGCTCGGCAGCTCCGAGGAATTCCGCAAATTCTGCCGCAGTCTTCAGGATCATCCCGAGGGCTATGCAAAGCTCAAAAATATGATTGCACCCTTCATGCTCCGTAGGGTCAAAACAGATAAGAAGATCATTTCCGATCTGCCAGAAAAGTTTGAACAGCCTGATTACATAGAACTTTCAAAGAAGCAGACCGTCCTTTACAGAAAGCTTTTGGCAGAAACCGAGGGTGCTCTTATGGAAAGTACGGGCATACAAAGAAAAGGACTTATTCTTTCCCTTCTGCTGCATCTCAAACAGATTTGCAATCACCCGGATCAGTATCTCGGTCAGGATGAATTCGACCCGATACAAAGCGGCAAATTTGAGATGCTCAGAGAAATATGCCAGACCATTTACGAAAAGCGTGAAAGAGTATTGGTGTTTACCCAGTTCAAAGAAATGACCGGACATCTTGATAAATTCCTTGAGCAGATATTCCACTGCAAAGGAGGAGTTATTCACGGAGGTGTCAGCGTAGGCGAACGTTCGGAGCTTGTAAACCGTTTCCAGAGTGAGGACTATATGCCCTACATGGTGCTTTCTGTCCGTGCAGGCGGAACAGGTTTGAATCTTACCAAAGCAAATCATGTCATACACTTCGATCGCTGGTGGAATCCATCCGTTGAAAATCAGGCGACCGACAGAGCCTTCCGTATTGGTCAGGACAAGAATGTTATGGTGCATAAATTCATCTGTCAGGGAACAGTTGAAGAAAAAATAGACGCTCTCATTAATTCCAAAAAGGAATTGGCGGAAAATGTAATAGGTACGGGCGGCGAAAGCTGGATAACAGAAATGAGTAATGACGAGCTTCTGTCTATGCTCAGACTGGAGGTGTAATATATGTCTAAGCGTTATTGGAATGAAATGAACTTTCCTCAGCCCACAGACAGGGAACTAAAGGAAAATGCAAAGGCGACTGCCCAAAAAGCTGCAAAAAAAGGAAAAGAGCTGCATCCTGTTATTATTACCGGACGTCAGATCACCAAAAGCTGGTGGGGAAACGCCTGGTGCAGCAATCTTGAAAGATATGCAGATTTTGACAACAGACTTCCGAGGGGAAAAAGATATGTTAAAACAGGATCTGTTATCGATCTGGATATAGCAAAGGGAAAAATCCTCGCCCGTGTTCAGGGAACAAGAATAACACCCTATAAGGTAGAAATTCGCATCAGTCCTCTTTCCGAGCAGCAGATACAGACCATAACCGACAAATGTGGCAAAAAAGTAGATAACCTGAGCAAGCTTGTCAGCGGTGATTTTCCTGAGGAACTGAAAGAGGTTTTTATAGGTCAGGGCGGTCTTTTCCCGAGTCCGAAGGAAATATCCTTTAATTGCAGCTGTCCCGACTGGGCACTTATGTGCAAGCACGTTGCAGCGGTGCTGTACGGAGTCGGAGCAAGGCTTGATGAAGATCCCCTGTTGTTTTTCACGCTTCGGGGAATAGATACGAATCGTTTTGTGGATGTTGTTATCGCCAACAGAACGGAAATGATGTTAGCAAATGTAAATAAACCAAGCAAGCGCATCCTTTCAGATACAAGTCTGTCGGATATTTTTGGTGTTATATAAAACGCAGCACAGCCTACCGATATTCGGAGGGCTGTGCTGTTTACTATTAAATCACATACACAGTGAAAATGCTCTGCTGTTCTGCTAATTTACCTCTTAGTACTGTAGCAAGCATATATTCCCTGCTCCGTAAAAGCATATGGCATCTTTCTCCTACCACCGTCTTGCCCTTCAAAAAGTGAATCATTCCGTGAAGTCGCATTTTGCGACTTCACCAAATAAACTTCATCTCTTGTCAATTGGAACATAAAATCTTCCGGAAATCTGTTTATAAATGACCCACGGGCGAAAAACCATTTTGGCCTTTCGTCAAATTTAGTGGATAATCACTAAATATTAAAAAGTTATTCGATTGTAATTGTTCATTTGACTCCTAACCGCAGATAGCAATCACATCGAATCATATCACATAAAATACCTCCTTCTACAAAACTCATTGCAACAGATTTTCTCAAATCACAATGATTTCGTTGCGTTAAATTTATCTATTAGGAGCAAAACTTGACTCTAATATCCCATTTACTCCAGTATACAGAGTCACAAGTCCATTAATTCGGACTCATTCCAACTCACTGACCACTTCTACAATTTCTTCTATTCGTCAATCAAGCGCATCGCATATACTAAGCAATACATCCGTATTTATATTCTGTCCTCTTGTAAGCTTTGAAATAAACGCTGGGCTCAGTCCCGTCAGTTCTCTTAATTTTTGCTTACTAATCTCTCTATCTATAAGCAACTTCCACAGTGGCTTATAACTGATTTTTTTATTAGTTTCTTTCATTTATTTTTCCTCAGATTTATTCCAAGCTCTACCAAACAATTCATGTCCTGCAGATAACTCCAATACTGTAGTCTTACTAAACACTGGCGGTACTGTATTATCATCGCTATAAGACTCGGCCTTATCTATCGCTACAAACACCTGCTTTTTTGATTCATTAAACAATTCGAATAGCTTTATCATAGCTTCATCTTCAATTTGCTTAAGAGTCATAGAGTCCTCAATCAATGCAGGAAGCGGTGTATTTGATAACGAGACATAATCAAATAACATCATGCCCCTGATCCTAGAGCCAGTACCTGTATCATTAGGTGTTGTGTAACTATAGAACTTCGAATCCCTAATATTAATTTTTGGTGCCGATGTTTTAGCATCACATACAATAGTATTTAACCTTCTCAATTCCTTATTAATATCTAACTGCAAGGAGCTAACTACTTCTGCAAAAATTTTGTCAAATCGCTCCTGAAGATCAGCAGTTGCAGCATGCAATTCATTTATTTTTTCAAAATACTCATTAGCTGCAACTAATGACTCTAGTTCATTTTCAATGCTTGAATAATCTTCTAGAATAGCTGTACTAATATTCGGAATTTCCTTGAAGCTCACTATCTCTTTCTCAAGATCAGAGATTTGTATATCAATCATTTTTACAATGTTTTCAAGTCTTTCACGATTTTCGGTATACTCGTTTTTCAGAACCTTTTTTAGCTGCCTATGAAAATTATCTATCGCTTCAATGTGTTTAATATCTGCATCCGGAAAGAATTCTGTAAGCTCACTATAGTCACGCTTAAATGAAGATTCGTCAATATCTATATCCATCTTCATTGCATCAAGCTGAACAGTGAATCTGCTCTTTTGTCGCCTTAAGCTAGCAAGTTTTTTCTTGAGTTCAGCTATATGTGTTGCCTGCACAGAATCAAGGTCAAGCAATCCTTTTGCACTACCTGCTGTAAGAGTGGCCTTTCTATCCTGTAACTCTTTAATTCGCTTCTCATTCTCTTTTACACCATTCTTAGTAGTAACACCTGATATAAGTTTATGTTTCTGCGCTTTTTTATAAGCATCCTCCTCTTCAACAGCCTTCTTTAGAGAAGCCTCCAAATCAGCAGTTTTTCCATATACATCGTATAAAGATAGCAAGCGCTTAATCCCTTGCTCTAAGGTGTCATTTCTAAATGCAGTGAGCGGCTTCTTTTCATCATCATTGTCTTTTCCATATATTCTGAAATAGCCACCAATGATATCCCTAAAAGAATTTCCCCTGCCTGTAAGTCCATATTTATCCATGAGAAAATCATTAAATGATTCAAGTCCCATGCTTGAAATCTGCTCATATTTTTCATTACAGATATATACCTTTCTGGGTTCATCCGTTTTCCGGGAATAAAAGAACTTTTCATCACCAAATTTAAAAGCAAAATTAATGGTATGAGGGCCAACATTATCATCAATATCAGTATTCAGATTTGTATAATCGGTTCCACCAAAACAATAATCAACTATTAGTAAAAAAGTCGTTTTACCAATAGAGTTAGTCGCCTTTCTTGCACCCATAACTGTATTAAGTCCCGGATGAAATTCTATTTTAGGGCGTATTTTGCCATCATCAATAAACTTGTCGCAGCTTACTTCAATCAACATAGTGAATAACCCCTCTCTTCTCATCTAACTCTATTTTCCCTAGTGCATATAAACAATCCAACACTTCTAAATATTCACCGATATCTTCGAATTGTCCTTTTACTCTTTTGTATAAATTATTAGGCGTAATATCTGTATCACGAATAATTCTCAAAACAACCGGAAATTTGGGAAGAATACTTTCTTTGTATGTAATGACTTTATTCGGCAATCTCATAAAACACCTCGCAGTTCTGAACAAAGAACGCTATGATAATTTCACAAGCAGGCAAGTTTTTGCACTTCGATTGTTTTTGTAACCACTGCACCATGGCATCAAATATTTCTTGCTGATTTAGGTCTTGTTCATCTAAACTCTCAAAACATTGACTAATCTCATTTTTTATCTTATTGAAACGAAGCAATCCCCGACGTTCATACTGCTTAAATAAGTCCTCAATATGTCTATAATATCTCAAGACCATACCTGTAACTGTTTCTCTAAGAAATATATTGTCCGGTATCTTTCTATCTACCCTAAACACCTCTAGATCATCCTTTTTGATTTCAATAGGGGCATCTTTCATTTCTGTAAATGATTTAAGAATCAGATTTATTCCTTCTTCTACAGCTATCTCATCTATGGTATCCACTGTGTTCTTTCGCTTCATTAATTTCACTTTTATATTTGCCAAGCGATTATAAACATCCTTTGAAAACACTTCATTTTCATCAGCGCAATCTTCACACAGCAACAACTGATTACTTATCGCTAACAGATTGTCTCCCACCTTTATCCCTACTGCCGCTTCAATTTCTTCTCGTTCATAGGATGCAATCGACGGTGGCATTATGTATACACGCCTGTATCTGTTCTTTATATTTTCTCCTATAGTTTTTACTAATTTGTCACCACATAATGGGCAGGAAGAATTACATTCATCTAACAAGTAATAATCTTTCTCTCCCACAACCAGTGCATTAGCCTCTGGTACCTTATTTTCCTTATCCTTTTTTGAGGTTCTCTTCTTTGTCGAGGCTTCATAAATAATACTCTTAAATAACTCAGCTGTTTTCTCAGCGATATTCTGATCTGTCATCCCCGAAACATGCTCAGCTAGCACCTGATAAATACTCATCTGTGCCTCTTCTGGCATATCTGCTATATAACTTTCAAAAGAAGTCGGTTCCACATATTTCCTTATTTCTTTTGAAAACGCAGTTATTTTCCTATCACCAAGATAATACGCCTTATATGACTTCATACTTTTCTTATCAATCGGACTTTCATCCTGACCAGGATATTCAACTATATTTTCAAACAATTCACATGCAAAATCATCAACATTACTTCCAGCACCAATTATGGGATGAAGTATCTTTGCAAATTCCGAAAATTCCATATTGCTCCTTTCTGAAGCGTAGCCGAGAGTAGCCAGCAGTAGCCCTGTGTCCAGCCTCATTTTATATATTTTGGCATAATGACCTTAGACAAGGCGGTACGTGAAAAAGTGTCTATGAACATTATAACACTTGTATTCGCGAAAGTTAATTATTTTTTGCGTTCGTGAACGTCTTTCTTTTTATGAAAAGCATTAATTTGGCCAAGCAATGTTTATTCAAAAGTCACTAAAAACAATATTTTGAAAGCAAGGAAAAAGCTTATGAAAAAGTCTAGAGAAGAAAAAAGAAAAGCAATCATTGATGATGGTTGCAATCCAGAATTAGTCGCAGGAGCTAAATTCGACGGTATCTTGGAAATACCGATAATCGAAAAGCCAAGACAAATGTTACTACCTGCAGGAATAACACCATTTACATCAATGGAAAAACAAAACAACCACAATGAAGCCATTGGATTTTATGAAATGGATGTTAACTTTGCGGATATATTAATCAATCCTGCAAAATATCAGGCTCCACTACGTGAATTCGAAGCTATGATATCGCCCGACTGTTCCCTCTACAGAAACGCACCACTGGCTGTTCAGGTTGCTAATGTTTATCGGAACAGAGCTATCGGTTCATATTATCAGCGGAGGGGTGTATACGTCATTCCGCAGATACGCTGGGGAAATGAACTAACTTATACAACTAAATATTTTCCAGAAAAAATCGCATTTCTTGGAGCGCAGAAGCACAGCATTGTTGCAATCGGTACTTATGGTTGCATACAGACACGAGATGACAAGTACCACTTTAAGGCAGGCTTAGAAGAAATGCTCTTCGAATTAGAGCCAGAAGTTGTTCTTGTATACGGCTCAATGCCTAACAAGGTTTTCGAGGATTACATTAACTGCACTAAATTTATCCAGTATGACGATTGGACTACACGCATGCATAAAGGAGGTGATTACAATGGGTAGTGGAGGAAGAGGACCATATTCAGGAACCAGTGGAGGTTCTCAGGAATATGCAGATACTTATCATGTTGTAAATAAAGTAATGGCAAAGGACAAAAAGGATCCTGATATCTATGATCCTGAAACCGGGTATTTCCGTAATCCTACCGCCACAAAAATTCAAGATGCTGCACAAGGTAATGCTATCTATCTTGATGGAAATAAACCTAATGGACCTATTACCTACGTACTTGACAAGTATGATAATATAATTATAGGAAAACGTAAAAATCCTAATAACAGTAGTAAGCGTTCTCCCCATCCTACATTGATTGGTGGTACGAATCCGCAAGTACAATGTGCTGGTATGATTACATTCAAAAATGGTAAAATATATTCATATGATAATTGTAGCGGTCATTTTAGGCCTAACTCAAAATCATTGCCTAAGGTAAAAGCAGTACTTGATAAATTGTATAAAGAAAATCCGAATCTTTTTGATAAAGGTTCCGAATGGAGGAAGAAGTAATGGATAACAAAGAACATATTCAGGCAGAAACCAATTATATCTTCAACTATAATTTTAGCGATAATGATATTCCAGAAAAAGTTGAAGAAGAATACTACGATAGAGCTTCTGCTTTATTAGATGAGTATTCATGGAATGATATATTTAACTGCTGGTTCGATTATTTAAAAACAAACTGCAACACCCCTGAAGAAGTCATTAACTGGGCCAACCTCTTCTATTGGTATGGCGGCTTCGAAAAACCAATCCCTGACCCATATGAATTCTTGGGATATTTATACTTCAAAGTGGATGTTGCTAAATATGTCGATGCGGCACAAACAGTATTTGATGGTATTGCAATAGGTATACTTGAAAAAATTGGAAAAGTAAGTCTCATTGATAACCCCAATTACGCACCTGAAAATGACCCTGAAATAATAGCAGCAGTTGAACGATGGAAAAATCGGAATTACTAAGTTCATTACTGTCTGATAGAGATTTTTATGTGTTTTTAGAAGATCTTGAATATCATATGAGTTCATCCTCACGCAGCTCGAAAAGCGTGGTATGAAAATCGACCGAAATATATAAATAACAAATGGGCATCGGATATTCTCCTTTGCCCATTTTTCATTATTGCTTTATTAAATACTTAACCGGAACTTCCTTAGTAAGCCATACACCATTCTTAGATAAGAAAAACTTATATCCTTCTCTATGCATCTCTCCTGCCTTAACAATATACAATACCGGCTTGCCATGGCGTTGGCCTACTTTTACAGCAGTGTCCTCATCTTTTGACAAGTGTACATATAATCTGCTTTTAGGAATCAGTCCTTGCGCATCAATAGAATTAACATACTTCTCACCAGTACCATGCCATAATTCTTCCGGCGGTTCAGTTTCTTCAAGCTCTACATCAACCGGGATTGAATGTCCCTGGTTAGCTCTTATTAGTGTCTTATCATCATTGAATGAATATCTCTGTTTATTATCAGTCCTGACAATCTCTTCCAAGATATCCATGTTAAATTCCTGAGTCTTTGCTATTCCTGCAATTAATTCATCGACATTGGCCCAGCCATGTTCATCTAAGCTGATGCCTATTGTCTCTGGTTTATGCCTAAGGATAAGACTCATGAATTTGCTTGTATCATTTAAACTCATATTTTATCCCTTCCTTATTTTCCGTTTTTTTCTTTTAACCTAATTCCTTCAAGCTCAATCATAAGCTCCACATATTCTGATAGACAGTCTCATTCTTCCTCTGCAACCATGCTTTCCGTTATAACTGAAATAATCCGTTTATATCATCTGAAAATGTCTCATGGCATCTTCTATCGCTTCAACCATCTTCTCGTAATTTCAAGTTCCTTTTTCTTTAAACGAAACGGATCATGTATACATCAGCTTCTTCTCATAATCCCTAAAACAGACTCTCCTGCATATCTATCCAGGATTCCTGCGGTACTTCATGTATCTTATCACCTTCCATATAATTTCCGATCAGGAATGGGGAAGCCGGATCATGTAATCTGTTCTGTGCATATATTACTGCCGGTTCAGCATTTGCGTAACAATATTTACAAAGATGCAGGCAAGTGTTGTACACTCCAATATCACAAGCCAGATAACAAGCGCATTCAGCTCTGGCACCTTTCTTCTTTGGCGCTGTAAGTCTTTTACCGATTGCCTTCTCGTAATCACTAATCTTCATACATCCGCTGCAATCCGCTCCGTACTCCGCCAGTTCATTCCCTTCTGCACACGGCTTAACGGTCATGCCACATTCCGTTGCGATCCTTATTATCTCTCGTCCGAGCTTTAATCTGTCAGTCTGAGAAACTTCTCTTGCCTCCGGGAAATTCTTTCTGACCTTTGGATACAGATCGATAAAACTTATAACCACAGTCTTCGTATATCCCTTCAGACTTTCTGCAATCTGTTTGAAAGCGTGTAAATGATACTCCGACGTATATTTATCCGATAAAAGGATAGGATCATATCTCCAACCTATAGAATTCACTCCTACCGTATTGGATAGAATTTTGAAATCCTCTATCAAACGATGTTTATCCGGAACATTCGGCTCGATGTCCCGTCCATACGGCGTGAGTGTTACAAACCAGTATTGTCCAAAATCCTTGATCAGTTCCATATAAGGAAACATCGGTGCCGGATTCTTTGTACAGAATCCTATCACATCGACTATGGACGGATCCAGCCGGTACCTGCTCACCTGATTCGGATTATAAGGATTTCGAACACAGACAAAACCTTCTTTTATTCTATTTGAAAACCACTCCGCGTAAAAAGCCGGTATATCTGTTCTTTGTCCTGTATTAATGATCATATTTTTCCTCAACTTATAAGATTTCCTCTTTTCAGTTCTGACTCCGCTGTCATTTCCGGCATTGCCCCAGCCATTACAAACAATTCAAGTGCTCTTGCATTGTTCCACATACTTAAATAAGAAGCCGTTTCACGGGATTGTCTGTTTTTGGTAATAGTAATTTTATATTCTCATTTTTCTTATCGACGTGATAAAAAATCATAACTATTATAGAGCATTGCGCAGAACCATATGATTGTTATAAGTATCACTTTACCGTGCAATATCACATAATCTATACCTTTTCTTTTAATACTATAGGGTTCATCTTCATCTATTTCCCTGTAGCAGCCGACAGCCCTAACAAAACCCATAATTTCTATGATCAAACACACCACCGGAGAAACCGTAAAAACAATCATAATACCATAAAATGCCGTCATATTATCGGATAGAGATGAATAGTCTCCGTCAAAAATTTTTAAAATCAGTCCGTTTGATAATAAAATCAACAATGGTATGATCAGAAAAATGTATTTTTTAATAATCTTCTTTATATTCATTATTTTCATGTTATCCCTCATTTGATAAAATTCCGATTCCTCTTGGTCGATAAAACCTTAATATAATTTACATTAGAGTGAAAAATTTTGATTTTATGTTCTAACGTCAGCCCGACAAATCGGAACTTATTCAATAACGCTTCTTCTGTTTATATTCACTACTTTATATTCGATTCCCTTTTCATCGAACACAGCAAAAAGTGTTTCTGCATTATTATCCAGCTTAAATCTCAATTCCTCTGGATAAAGAGGAATGACTTGATAAAAATTGATTGTCTTACCAGAAGATGTTTTTAGTTGTACTTCTCCTTGACTGTTTTTGCAAAAATCAAGAACCACGCTATTGAATCTCGTGTTGGATGCATAAGGTGTTACTTCTTCATCAGCTTGCGTAGTATGTCCAAATGAAAGCCATGTATCACACCAGATAGGAAGACGCGCAACATTTTTTAGAGTCTTGATTGGCCAATAATCTTTCATATCTTTACTCTGAAGATTCCAATCTTTCGGAACATATATTACGTACTCAGCGCGTTCAAGATTGTATTTCTTCCACTTATCCGGAATATTCATCTCATAAGCACCTGCCCCCATAGTAACGAGCTTATAGTAAGGATCTTCATCAGTAGGAGGAATAATGCATACATCCAAATGAATATCAGGAGAAACAATTTCATGAAAGACATTATCAAAATTCCCAAAAACCTCAGAGATATACGCATCAATTTCATCAAAATCTTTTTCATCGTAAAGGTACATAGGCATTAAGCTTTCTGGTTCTTCTTTTTTCTTAAACTTGTATAATAATCCCATATGGCTATTTTGAGCTTTAAAACTGAAATTTATAAATTTGCGGTGTAGAATCGTTTCTATACCGCTTTTTAATGGCATAAGCCTGATGCCTCTACCTAATCTAATTTAGGCTACATTTAACATTTCGATTTTTTCATTTTCTTTTATTTTTAAAGATGAACTTCCTGCTACTTTCATTA
>Ga0247611_10004808_pt1 | contig 18406 bp, 18 predicted proteins | sample 177DNAGHGhighgp2_FD_192422 | JGI IMG/M metagenome (GOLD analysis project Ga0247611, IMG submission 192422) | Sheep rumen microbial communities from Palmerston North, Manawatu-Wanganui, New Zealand - 1770 DNA GHGhigh gp2 | ecosystem: Host-associated > Mammals > Digestive system > Stomach > Rumen... | reverse complement strand
GGTTAGCCGACCATTTTCATTATATCAAAAGGAGGAGTAAATGATTACTGCGACACTACTGTTTTTGAATTCTTACCGGCATAGCCGGTAGTTTTTTGTTTGACCTTAATGGTCAAACATAATAAAAATATCCGTTAATGTAACGGACATTTATTCTATTATTTTGAGTATGGCATTAAGGCAATTGCACGTGCTCTTTTTATTTGATTTGCAATATATCTTTGATGTTTTGCACAGTTCCCAGATACTCTTCTTGAAACTATTTTATATCTCTCATTAGTATATCTTTTAAGTGTTTCAGGATCTTTATAATCAACAGTTTTTCCTGTACACATCATACATACTTTTTTTCTTCTACGATTATTAAATTCTGCCATTGTTTCCTCCTTATTTATTAGAATGGTAATTCATCATCACTTACTTCTATACTAGCACCAAAATCCGCAAATGGATTTGACTCTACATTAGTTCCTTTTGGTTCTGGAGCAGGTCCAAAATCGTAAGGAGTAGGCTCCGAAGTTTGATTGTTATTTACTCCATTAGATGAAGAAGACGAACTCTTTGAACTTAAAAATTCAACATTATCTGCAACAACTTCTGTTATATATCTTTTTTGACCATTATTATCATCATAACTTCGAGTTTGAATTCTTCCTTCAATAGCAACTTGGCTTCCTTGAGAAAGATAATTTTTTACGTTTTCTGCTTGTTTTCTCCATACAACTATATTAATAAAATCTGCTTCCCTTTCTCCCTGCTGATTTGTAAAATTTCTATTTACGGCTAAGGAAAATGTAGTAACTGCAGTGTTACTACCAGTATATCTAAGTTCAGGGTCTCTAGTTAATCTTCCAATTAATACAACTTTATTCATAAATTACCTCTTCTTTAATCTTCTACTTTAACAATTAAATGTCGAATAATATTTTCATTAAGTCTTGCAACACGATTAAATTCTTGTTGGGTTTCTTTACTAGCTTCAACTATATATAAGAAATAGTATCCTGTATTAAACTTATTAATCTCATAAGCTAGTTCTCTTTGTCCCATTGCCTTTTCTTCAATCACTTTAGCTTTTCCATCTGATAATACCTTTTTCATGCTTTCAGCAGTTTTTCTAATATCTGCTTCTTCCATATCTGGTCGAACAATGAACATTATCTCATATTTATTCATCTTTGCACCTCCTTTTGGTCATATCGGCTATTTTCATAGCAAGGAGTATTCAAAATACTCGAAGGTATTATAACAAAATTATTTTAGATTGTCTAGCTTATTTTTTTTGTTTTTTGTTTTTTCTACTATGAAATTTTAATTTAGATTATACTTCATATACTTATGTATTTATTATTATAGAGAAAACGTATAATAATATAATTAAAACACTTGAGATAGATTATAACATTACTTCAAAATAAAAATAGGACTCCTCCTATTTTTATAATATTACATTTTTAACATCTTTATCATCTTATTAATGTTATTATTTTACATTTATTAATTATAAATAGTTGTCTTTTACTATTTTTTTGATATTTTTTTTAAATATTAAATCGGAAATGACAAATATCACCATCTTGCATTAAGTAATCTTTTCCTTCTAACCTTGCTTTTCCAGCTTCTTTTACTTTTAGTTCACTACCACATTCTATTAAATCTTCATAGGAAATAACTTCTGCTCGAATGAAACCTTTTTCAAAATCTGTGTGTATAATGCCGGCACATTGTTTAGCATTCATTCCTTTTTTAAAAGTCCATGCTCTAACCTCATCTTTTCCTACAGTAAAGTAAGTTGCTAAACCTAAAATATCATATGTGGCTTTAATTAGCTTATCTAGACCACTTACTTCTAAACCTAGTCCCTCTAACATTTCTTGTTTATCTTCAAAATCTAATTCACTAAGCTCTTCTTCTACCTTGGCACATAAACTTACTACTTTAGCATTTTCTTTTTTTGCATATTCCTTTACTTTTTTTACATATTCATTGTCCTCATTTCCTAATTCGCTTTCTTTAATATTTGCTAAATATATTATTGGTTTCAAAGTTAAAAAACTATATGATTTAATTATTTTCTTTTCTTCATCAGATAAATCAATTTGTCTTAATGGAATATTTTCTAATAGTGACTGTTTACATTTTTCTAATATCTCTGTTTCTAAAATATCATCTTTATTTTTTGTTGTCTTGGCTTTTTTTGCTACTCTTTCTAATCTACTATTGATAATATCTAAATCTGATATTGCTAATTCCAGATTTATTGTTTCAATATCTCTTATTGGATTAATATCTCCTTCTACATGAATTATTTTTCCATCATCAAAGCATCTTACAACTTCTACAATCGCATCTGTTTCTCTAATATGAGATAAGAATTTGTTTCCTAGGCCTTCTCCTTGTGAAGCACCTTTTACCAAGCCTGCTATATCAGTAAATTCATATGCAGTAGGAATAAATCTTTCAGGCTGATACATTTCTTTTAATTTATTCATTCTTTCATCTGGGACTGTTACTACACCTACATTTGGTTCGATTGTAGCAAATGGATAATTTTCTGCTAAAATTTTTTGATTAGTTATCGCATTAAATAATGTTGATTTTCCAACATTTGGTAATCCTACAATTCCCGCTGTTAAACTCATAATATCCCTCTTTTCATTGATTATTATATCATGTTTTTTATAAAGTGGTAGAATAAAGAATAAAAGAATAATTTTTAAATCATATCTATTACCATTATATTTACAAATACTGAAAAAATAATTATTAAAAAAAACTCTACTATATCTATAGTAAAGTTTTATAGTGTAGGCCCTACTCCTGGACCAATTGGAAGGCCTATTAAATACCATCCAACTATTAATAAAATCCATGTTAAGGATATTATTAAAAAATATGGTCTTATTAATTTTAATGATTGTCTTATTGTATAAGGTTTTTCTTTATGTAAATTATAAACATTTAAATATCCTATATATAAAACAAAAGATGCTAATAAAGGTGTATACCCCTTTGTCATAGAATCCCCTGCCCTCATAACTATTTGAGCAAATTGTGGGGATATGTTTGATTGCATAAACATTGGAACAACTATTGGAGAAAAAATCAACCATTTACTTGTTGGAGAAGTTAAAAATAGATTTGAAATCGCTATTAGTAATAATGTTACTATTATTAATGGAATGCCTGTTAAACTTAAATGTTCAAGTAAGCTTGCTAGCCATGCTGTTATAATCATTCCAATATTGCTCTTTCTATAAACAGCTATAAATTGACTTACAACAAATATTAATATAAATATACTTCCTAAACTTGAGTATTTTTTACTGGCATTTTCTATTATTTCTTTATCATTTTTTATTGATTTACTTCCTATCCCATAAGCTATACCTGATAAAATCAATACTAGTGAGACTAAAAAAGTAAAACTATCTTGAAAATACGAATTTTCTCCAAACAACTGATTTACATAAGTTGTTTCTTTCATATCTAAAAGCATCCCTGAAAATGGTAAACTAGGTATTAGTGAATATATAAAACTAATTAAAACTAATATTGACACTATTAAGGCAAACCTTAATCCTCTTTTTTCATTTTTGTTTTTCTCAATGCTTTTTTGTTCCTCTTCTTCTAAATCTATTACTCTATATTGTTCTGTCTTTGAAAAATCATCTTCTCTTTTATATTTACCGATTTTAGGTGATATTATTTTTTCAATTACAATTGTTCCTACAATGGATAGTATTATTGAAGCTATGATTATAAATATTAAATTTGATGTCAATGAGATATGAATACTATCATCTATTAATAAGGCTGCACTTTTAGTATAATTCATTAATGATACTTCCATAGAACCTACAAAAAGTGATACTCCATAACCAAATGATACTCCACAAAACGAAGTTACAATACCTAATATAGGATTCCTTTTGTTTATAAAATAAACTAGAGCTACAATTGGAATTAAAATTGCATATCCTACTTCATTTATTAATGATGATATTGTTGCTATAAAAAGTACAATAAATGTAATTATATTATTTGGTATCTTACTTATATGCCTTCTAGATATTGTTTCTATAAATCCTGTTCCTTCTGCAATAGTTATTCCTAATAGGGCTACCAATAAGGTTCCGAGAGGTCCAAAACTTAAAAAATTCTTTACAGCATTACTTATTAAAAATTTAATTCCATCAAAAGATAATAAATTATCTACTGCTATCAATGTAGGATCTAACTCCTTGGATATAATATTTATTTCATTATATGTTGCCTGAGTTTGAAAGGCGCTTAATAATCCACTTAATATCATTACTAAAAAAGTTAAGAATAAAAAAACTGTAATTGGATGGAAGTAAAACTTTTTTAGTTTTAATTTTTTTTTGTCATTCATACTTAGTCCTCACGATTTATAACTTTCTTCAATTTTTTATTGAATTCAATTCGTGGAATCATAACAATTCTTCCACATTTTAAACATTTAATTTTTATATCTGCCCCAATTCTTACTATCTGCCATTCATTCGTTCCACAAGGATGAGGTTTTTTCATGATAACAACAGAACCTAATTCATACTCTTTATTTTCCATTATGCACCTCTATTTGATTATATGGTATCTTTATATGGGCTTTATCAAATGCCTTTTTTATTTCTTTTTTTAATTGTCTTTCAGTTACTATATGTTTCATTGGCTTGGTCTCAACTGCTACTCTATATACTACTGAAGAATCTGATAATTCATTTACTCCCCATAGTTCAATATCTTTAGTTGCGTATTCTAACTTTTTATTTAGTTCCATAAATAATTTATTAAATGTATCTTCTATTTTTTCTTCTTTTTCTTCATATGCAATAGAAACATCTACTACTGCTAAGGAATTATTATCACTATAATTTATAATATTATCCATATAGTGATTAGCAATTATTTTTGTTGCCCCTTTAAAATTTCTTATTCTAGTTGTTCTAAGTCCTATAAAGATTACTTCTCCCATAAAACCATCTATTTCTATTGTATCTCCTATTTCATATTCACCTTCAGTAATAATTGAAAAACCAGCTATAATGTCTTTGGCTAAGTCTTGAAATGCTAACCCTATAATTGCTGTTCCTATTCCTAATCCTGCTAATATTGATTTCACATTAAAACCAAATATGGATAAAATACCTAATATTACAAAAATTACAATTATATATTTTACAATATTAATAATTAAATATCCCAATGTTTGAATTCTTTGCTTTTGAGTTGCTTTTAGGTTTTTTCTCCTATATATTGCTTTTAATATCATGTTTTTTAATATCTTAAATATTCCTATACCAACTATAATATATAAAATAGGAAATATTATATAAGATAGATTAATTTTTGTATTAAATATATTGAAAAACATATTATTTTTCTACCTCTATGTTCATATATTCTAATAGTCTGTTTAAATCATTTTCATTTACAAAGCTGATTTCTATTTTATTTTTTTTAATAGAAACTTTAGTTCCTAATTTTTCACTTAATTCTTCTTGTAAGTATTGAAACTTATTATTGCTTACTTTTTTTGTTTTTTGTGGATTTGTTTTTATTATAGTTGGTTCTTTTGTTAATTCCTCTAATTCTCTCACACTTAATCCATCATGGACTATTTTTTCAACTAATTCATGTTGTTGTGATTGATTTTCTAATTTACTTAATACTCTTGCATGACCCATTGATATATTATTTGTACTAATTTCTTTTTGAATATCGTTTGGTAAGTTTAAAAGTCCTATCATATTAGTTATATGGCTTCTACTTTTTCCTAATCTTTTTGCTAATTCTTCTTGAGTTAATTTTAAAGTTTCTTGTAGTTTTTTATATGCATTTGCTTCTTCTATTGGTGTTAAGTTTTCTCTTTGCAGATTTTCTAACAATGCTATTTCCATCATTTGTGTATCATTAAAATCTCTAATTATTGCTGGAATCTCTTTTTTTCCAGCCATTAATGAAGCTTTTACTCTTCTTTCTCCAGCAATTATTTCATATCCTTTTATTGTTTTTTTTACAATAATAGGTTGAAATACTCCATGTTCTTTTATAGAATTTGCTAATTCTTCTAATGCTTCCTCTTTAAATATTTTTCTTGGTTGATATGGATTGCTTCTTAGTTCACTTAATTTTACCATTGTTATTTGCTCTTTAGGAGTTTCATTTACTATTGTTTCTTCTACCGTATTATAATCTAATACTTCACTATTAAATAATTCTTCTAATCCTCTGCCCAATGCTCTCCTTTTAGGTATTGAACTTTCTGTCAAATTATTTGTTTCCATTTCTTTCAATCACTTCCTTTGCTAAATTTAAATAAGCTTCAGATCCTCTGCTCTTTGGATCATAAACTATTATTGGTTCTCCATGAGATGGTGCTTCCGTTAACCTTACTAATCTAGGAATTATAGTATTATAGACTTTTTCTTTAAAAAACTTTCTAATATCTTCAACAACTTCAAAACCTAAATTTGTTCTAGAATCTAGCATTGTTAGCAAAACACCTTCTATATCTAAAGTTGGATTTAAGCTTTTTTGTGCAAGCATTATTGTTTTTAATAATTGTGTAATTCCTTCCAATGCAAAAAACTCGCATTGAACTGGAATAATAACAGAGTTGGATGCAGTTAGTGCATTTGTTGTTATAATACCCAATGATGGAGGACAATCTAGTATTATAAAATCAAAGCTTTCTTTTATGTCAATCATTTTATTTTTTAATTGTTCTCCTTTTTGAAACCCTTTTTCTGTTCTACTTTTTTCATTTAATTCATATTCTAATCCTGCTAAATTAATTGTTGCTGGTAAAACATAAAGATTTTTATATTTTGTTTTAATCATGGCTTCTGTTATATTACATTCTCCAATTAAAACATCATAAATACTTCTTTCTATTTCTCCTTTATTTATTCCCACACCAGTAGTTGTATTTCCTTGTGGATCTAAGTCAATTAATAATACTTTTTTTCCTAATACTGCTAATGATGCAGAAAGATTTATACTAGTAGTAGTTTTACCTACTCCACCCTTTTGATTAACTAATGATATAACCTTTCCCATCTAATCACCCATTTTCTTATTACTCCTATATTGTATCAAAATTTAAAATAATTTTGAACAAAAAACACTATTTATTTTTAAATAATGTTTTCTTCTTTTTAATTTTTTTCTATTTTTATTAATATTTGAGTAGATTTTTCAAAATCCATTATATTTAAACTTATATCTATTCCATGTTTCTTTATTTCTTCTATTAATTCACTAATTTTTTTAGAAGCTGTGTCAATTGTATATATTTCTTCTATGTCTTCTTTATTATTTTCTTCAACATTGTTAATTGGAGAAGATAAAAACTTGTTATTATCCATTGAATTAATAATGTTAGAGGCCTTTTCTAAATTATCCATATCAGGCATTTTAAAATAATCTGATGATAGGTCTTTCGTATCATCTACTGAATCAGTTTTTACAATCTTTTCGGCTGGAGTGATAAATTCACTTGTTGGAGTTGATGAGGTTGGATTTCCTAGATTTAATAAGCTATCAAGATCTGCTCCTCCTTTTGAAGATTGATTATTTTCAGGAATTGAAGGATTTATATTTAGATTAGTTACAGTTGGTGGCATATCAAATATACTTCCTGAGTTTTCCTCAGTTCTTTGGGTATCATTATTATCCAAATCTCCATAATTGATAAATTTTCCCATTTCCTTTTCATCTCCTTCTGGTGGTGCGATAGTTACTTTTCCATAATTTGATGTGTCTTTAGGCAACTCCGCTGTTGGTACTAAAGGACTATTATTAACAAAGGCACTACTTGATACTTCAATTTCTTCCTGTTCATCTTTGTTTGCCGATAATGGTTCTTTCTTTGGATACTTATTTTTTATTTCTTCTTCCAGTGATTTTACACTCATTTTATTATCAATTACTTTTTTTAGTAACTCTTTTTGTTCTTCTATATTTGGAACACCTAATAAACTTCTTGCATGCCTTTCTGATATTTTTTCTTTAAGTAACGCATCTTGTATTTCTTCTGGAAGAGTTAATAATCTAATTTTATTTGCTACTGCTGACTGACTTTTTCCCATTGTTTTAGCTAATTCTTCTTGGGTCATTTGGTCAATTTCTAATATTTTCTGATATGTTTTTGCTTCTTCTATTGGATTTAAATTTTTTCTTTGTAAATTTTCTATTAAGGCAACTTTTGAACTTTCTTTGTCATCCAAATCTCTTATGATAGCTGGAATTTTTGTTTTTCCGGCTAAAGCAGATGCTTTACATCTTCTTTCTCCGGCAATAATTTCATACTTTCCGTTTTTTACTGGCCTAACTATAATTGGCTCTAGTACTCCATGTTCTTTTATGGTAATCGCTAGTTCTTTTAATGCTTTTTCATCAAAAACAACGCGAGGTTGATATCTATTTGGTAGAATATCTTCTAAATATAATTGAACAACTTCTTCTTTTACATCTGGATACATTTTATCCCCTCACTTTATTCTTTATTATCCCTATGTTAACATTATATATTAGTTTTAAAAAAAAAGAAAGTTATTTTTATTGTTTTAATAATAACTTTTTTCTTAATTAGTGATATATATGTGTATTTATTAAGTTTTTTTTATTATTACAATACTTCTACTACTATTTTCTATTGGTAATAGAAATTTTTCTATCTTATCTATCATATATTTTTTTTCTATATTATCTTTTATTTCTGGAGTTAATTCTTTTTCTATATTTCCTTTCATAGCAACTAACATACCATTATTTTTAACTAAATGCATAGTGATTGCTAATAATTTTTCTATATTTGCAACAGCTCGCGATACTACTACATCATATTCTCCTTGATAATCTTCACTTCTTGTATGAATTGTTTTAATACCTTTTAAATCTAACTTTTTTATCACTTCATTTAAAAAATTAATTCTTTTTTGTAATGAGTCTAATAATGTTATGTTAATATGTGGATACATTATTTTTAATACTATTCCAGGAAAACCTGCACCTGTTCCTACATCACATAAATTATTAATGTTCTCTAAGTTAACTGCTTTTACAATAGTTAAACTATCATAAAAATGTTTTAAATATACCTCTTTTTTTGATATTATTCTTGTCAGATTTATTTTTTTATTCCATTCTACTAAAAGATTATAATATGTTTCTAATTGTTTAAGTTGTTCTATTGTTGGATTTATACCTATATTTTCTAGATTATGAATATATTCTTTTTCATTCATTTTTACTATACTCCTTTTTTAAATATACTGATAATATTGAAATGTCTGTAGGATTTACTCCACTTATTCTTATTGCTTGAGCTATTGTTTCTGGTCTTACTTCATTTAGTTTTTGTCTTGCTTCTGAAGCTATATTTTTTATTTTATTATAATCAATATCTTTAGGAATTTGTTTTTTTTCAAGTTTTAATAATTTAGATGCTTCTTTATATGCTTTATTTATATAACCTTCATATTTTAGATGAATTTCTAGGTGTTCTTTCACTTCTTTAGAAAAAGGAATTTCTACTATTTTTTCCAAAAAATCTATATTTATTTCTGGTCTTTTTAAAAGTTGTTCTATGGACATTGTTGATGAAGGAATGTCTATTTTACTTTCTTTAAATATTTTTTCAATATCTTTTGTTATCTTTACCTTATTCTCTTTTGCATAAGTTTTTATCTTATCAATTTGCCTTTCTTTTTCTTTTAATCTATTCATTTGATTTTCATCAATTAAACCTACTTCATATCCATGTTTTCTTAATCTTAAATCTGCGTTATCACTTCTAAGTAAAAGTCTAAATTCTGCTCTACTTGTTAATAATCGATATGGATCTCTTATTCCTTTTGTTATTAAATCATCAATTAAAACACCAATATATGCTTCGTTTCTTTTTAAAATCAATGGTTCTTTTTTTTCTAGCTTTAACGAAGCATTAATCCCTGCCATTAATCCTTGACATGCCGCTTCTTCATAGCCACTTGTTCCATTTATTTGTCCTGCAGTGAATAAATTTTCTATTATTTTTGTTTCTAGTGAAGCCTTTAGTTGAGTTGGATATATTGCATCATACTCGATGGCATATCCATACTTAATAATTTTTGCTTTTTCAAATCCTGGTAAACTATGTACCATTTTTTCTTGTATTTCAGGAGGCATTGAGGTCGAAAAACCTTGCAAATACATATCATCATAATATTTACTTTCTGGTTCAATAAATAATTGATGTCTTTCTTTATCTTTAAATCTTACGACCTTATCTTCAATTGATGGACAATATCTAGGTCCTACTCCTTCAATATCATCTAAAGCTCCATACATACTGGATTTGTTCAAATTATCCAATATTATTTTGTGAGTTTCCTTTGTTGTATATGTTAAGTAGCAAGGAATTTGACTTTCTATTTTATATTGGGGTTCTAAATCAAAACTAAAAGTTAAATATTTATTATCACCAGGTTCTATTTTTGTTTTTGAAAAATCAATGGTTTTTTTATCTATTCTTTGTGGAGTTCCTGTCTTTAATCTCTTGATTTCAAAACCATATTCTTTTAGTTTATCGCTTAAATAGTTTGATGGCTTTTCTCCATGAGGTCCCTGTCTAGTTCTTGTATTTCCTACTAATATATCGGCTTTTAAATATGTTCCTGTTGTTAGAATTACTATTTTGGACTCTATTTTTGTTCCATCTTCTAAAACTATTCCCATTACTTTATTATCTTTTACTATTAAATCTTCAACCATGGCTTCTTTTATATTTAGCGTTTTTAAACTTTTTAATGTTTTTATCATTTCTTTTGGATACGCAACTTTATCTCCTTGGGCTCTTAAAGATTGAACTGCTGGACCTTTGGCACTATTTAACATCTTAATTTGAAGATGAGTCTTATCGGCAATTTTTCCCATGATTCCACCCAATGCATCTATTTCTCTTACTACTATTCCTTTTGCACTTCCTCCAATATGTGGATTGCATGGCATATCTGCTATATTTTTTATATTACTAGTAATTAATAGAGTTTTATGTCCTTTCCTTGCTGAGGCATACGCGGCCTCACATCCTGCATGTCCTCCACCTACAACAATAATTTCATACATAATATCACCTTTGTTTCTCTTTTTATTTTCCTAGACAAAATCTTGAAAACATTTCATCTAAAAGTTCTTCTTCGTAAGATGAACCATTTATTTTTCCTAGTTCTTCCCATATATTTTTTATATCTAGTTCTATCATATCAATTGGGATTTTTTCTTTTAATGATTTTTCTATTTCTTCTACTCTTTTTAAACATTTTTTTAAAATACTTAAGCTTCTAGAATTACTCAAATAAGTTGGGTCCTTTGTTTCTAATTCATTTAAATTGAATAATTCTTGTATTTTTTCTTTTAATTCATCGATACCTTGATTATTAATAATACTTAATTCAATTAACTTATCATTATCTATATTTAATTCTTTTATGTCTAATTTTTTTTCTAAATCTATTTTATTTATTAATATTAGGTATTTTTTATTATATATTTTTTTTATTAATTCTTTTATATCTTTTGATAATATTTCGTTATTATTAAGCATAAATAATATTAGATCTGATTCTTCCATTATTTTTAAACTTTTCTCAACTCCTATTGATTCTATTATATCTTCTGTCTCTCTTATACCTGCGGTATCTATAATGTTTAACAATATTCCATTTATAGATATTTGACCTTCAACAATATCTCTAGTTGTACCAGCAATATTTGTTACAATAGCTTTATCTTCTTGTAATAACGCATTAAGTAATGAGCTTTTACCTACATTTGGTCTTCCTATAATGGATGTATTTATACCATTTTTTATTATTTTACCATTTTCTGCTTCTTTTAATATTTTTTTTATTTTTTCTTTTAATTTGTTTATTTTTGGAACTAATATTTCATCTGTAATAACGTCAATATCATCATATTCAGGGTAATCTATATTAACATTTATATTACTTATTATCTGAACCATATCATTTCTTAATTCATTAATTAAAGATGAAGTTTTCCCTTCTATTTGATTTGCTGCCATTTTTCTTTGGGTCTCTGTTTTAGCATCTATCATATCCATTACAGCTTCTGCTTCTAATAAATCTATTCTTCCGTTTAAAAAAGCTCTTTTTGTAAACTCTCCTGGTTCAGCTAAACGACATCCATTTTCTAATAATACTTCTAATACTCTATTGGTTGGCGCAATACCTCCATGAGTATTTATTTCAACTATGTCTTCTTTTGTAAATGTTCTTGGAGATTTCATTACTGTAACTAAGACTTCGTCTACTACTTCTTCTTTATCTACAATATGTCCATAATTAATTGTATGCGACTTTACTTTTGAAAGATCATTTCCTTTAAATATTCTATTTACAATATTTATTGCTTCTTCTCCACTTACTCTTACAATTGCTATTGCACCTACTCCTTGACTAGTTGAGATAGCACATATTGTGTCATTCATATAGACTCACCTCTTTTTCTTGTAGTATTATACCATATATTTTGATAAATAAAAAAGAGGTTAATTTCCTCTTTAAAAATTTCATCAAATAAACTTTATTCATCAGAATCTTTTTTTGGTTTTATAACAACATAGCGGTTTGGTTCTTCTCCTTCACTTTCTGTATATACCTTTTTGTGATTTGCAAGTGCATTATGTATAATTCTTCTTTCATAAGAGTTCATTGAATCAAGTTTAGCTTCCACTTTTGATGTAGCAACTTCTCTAGCAATTTTTTTTGCTAATCTCTCTAATGTATGTTCTCTTTTTTCTTTATATTCATTAATGTCAATCAAAAATTTGTAGTTTTCTCCAGTTTCTGCATTTACATAAGCACTCACTATTGTTGATAAAGCTTTTAAATTTTTTCCATTTTTTCCTATTAACATAGCATCGTTGTCAGAAAAGATAATAAACTTTGGAACATCTTCTTTATTTTTTATCTCAATATTCGCACTTATACCCATTAATTTTGTTATTTTGTAAAGATAATCTTTTATAGATTTGATAATTTCTCTTTTTTCTATTACTTCTATTTCGACTTTTTTGCTTTTAAAAAGGCCTCCCTTAATAGTTTCTAACTCTTTAATAATTAAGTTATTTTCAGTTTCTTGTAATTGTTCTTTTGCTTGTTGTATTGCGTCTTCTTTAGATTTGCCTGTAAATTTAAACTTTTCCATATACTTCTTTACTCCTTTTTACTAATATATTTTGAATTACTGTAAATAGGTTAGATGTAACCCAATATATTCCTAATCCAGTTGGCATAAAAATTGCTGTAAAGACAATCATAACTGACATCATTGTAGGCATCATTTTCATCGAAGGGTCTTCCATATTTCCTGTAGTGTTCATCTTAAATGAGAAAAAAGTAGTAGCAGCAATTAGAATCATTAAAATTAAGTAGGCGTAGAAAGTAGGGGATGTAATTCCTACAGAAGGAGTAGTTCCTAATTGTAACCCTAAAAATTTATCTTCAAATATTACAGGAATTCTTTGTACTGCTTCAAAAAAAGCTATAAAAATTGGTAATTGTAAAAAGGCAAATAAACATCCAGACATAGGATTAATATTATATTTCTTATAAACTGCCATCATTTCTTGATTTTGTTTGATTAGAGATTCTTGATCTTGCTTATTTTCATATTTTTTCTGAATTCTATTTAATTCTGGTTGGGCCTTTTTCATAAGTTCTGATTGCATAGCTGTTTTTTTTGTTATTGGAAAGGCAATTAAACGAATTAATAAACTTACGATTATAACGGATAAACCATAATTACTCACAAGTTTTCCTATTTTTAATAATACAAAGGCTAATGGTTTAACAAAAATACTTGTCCATAATCCTTCATATTTCCCTGATGTTATATTATAATTGTTACATTCAGGTAGTTTATCGATTTCAATTCCGTTATCCTTATAGATTTTATATGTATATTTATTAGTAGGTTTACAAAGTATGTTTTCTGTTAATGTTTGTCCAGTTTTATCATTTTTTACTGGTTTTTTATTGTTATCAGTTAGAGTCTTTGTACATCCTGTTGTGATAAAAATCAGTAGTAGAACTAGTATGATTTTTAATTTTTTTTGTTTTTTCATTATTTTGTTTCCCTTCATTTATTATTTTCATCATTTTATTAAATTTATTATCTAGTATATGATGAGGCTGATTTATAGCTTCCTTCCTCAATATTATAATATAATCGTTTCCATTTATATAGTTTTTTTTGTAATTATTTATAATTTCTCTTATTTTTCTTTTATAATAATTTCGAAAAACGGAATTGCCTAACTTTTTACTTACAGATATTCCATATCTATCATAATTAAATTTTCTTTCTCTATAATGAATAATAAAATAATTACTTTTTAGACATTTTCCATTTTTAATTATTTCTTCAAATTCTCTTGTTTGCTTTACTCTATATTTTTTTTTCATATTTATTCCTTTATAGTAAAAAAACCACTGTTTGGCAGCGGAATTTATTTGCAAAGAACTTTACGTCCTTTACGACGGCGACGATTTAATATATTTGATTTTTTACGTGCAAAAAATCCTAATTTTTTTGATTTTTTTCTATTATTTGGTTGATATGTTCTTTTCATTTCTTCCACCTCCAGACATAAATCTACATTATTATAATAATAACTTTGATAATTTGTCAATTAATATTTTTTCGAGTTTCGTTTTTTTTTAATTTTAAATCTTTTTTTATACTATATTTTTTCAATTTATAAAGAAATTTGTTTTTTTTCGACAATTCCACAGTTTTGTGGATTGGATAAGTTTATTTGTTGAAATCATTTCTGTGGAATTTGGGGAAAACTACGTTTTAAATATATTTTATAATGCTTTTGTTTGTGAAAAAAAATGTGGATTGTTTGAGGATTATTTTTTTTGATTAAAAATGGTTTATTTTTTCAATAATTTCATGTAGAATATTTTTTGTTGATGAAGCTTAGCTTATGGGGGAGATGATAGCTGGAATGAACTTAGATAGTATATGGTCTAATTTTTTAAATAAAATTAAATCTGAACTTAATTCTCTTTCATATAATACTTGGTTTGCAGATACAAAACTATATAAACTTGAAAATAATAATGCAACTATTATTGTACCTATGCCTATACATAAAAAACATTTACTAGATAATTATGAGGTACTTATAAAAAACACATTACTAGAAATAATTGGAGCTCCATATGATATTATATTGTTATTAAATGAAGAAATAGAGGAAGAAAAAACAAAAGATATATCTTTAAATGATAATGATATTGTCTCAACTAACAAGCCTCCTAGTATTCATAGTAATTTAAATAACAAATATACTTTTGATAATTTTATTGTAGGAAATAGTAACAAATTTGCACATGCTGCAGCTTTAAGTGTTGCTGAAAATCCTGGTAATATGTATAATCCACTATTTTTATATGGTAATAGTGGGTTAGGTAAAACTCATTTAATGCATGCTATTGGAAATTATATTATAAATCATTCAAGTAAGAAAGTTCTTTATGTTACTAGCGAACAATTTCGACAAGATTTTGTTAAAGCTAATAGAAAAGATGAAAAAGGCACTAATTTTAATTATATTGACTTTTTTAAGGATAAATATAGAAATATAGATGTCCTTATAATAGATGATATTCAGTTTTTAGGTGGGGCTGCACAATCTCAACAAGAATTTTTTCATACATTTAATAATTTATATAATGATAGTAAACAGATAATAATATCTTCAGATCGTTCTCCAGATGATTTAAAATTATTAGAAGATCGTTTACGTACACGTTTTTGTTGGGGATTAACAGTTAATATTTTTCCACCTGATTTTTCTTTAAAAATTGAAATATTAAAGAAAAAAATATTATCAGATAACTTTGAGCAAGAAATTCCAGATGATGTAATAGAATACATTGCTTCTAATATAGGTCCTGATGTGCGCCAACTTGAAGGATCTATTACACGATTGCTAGCTTATTCTGCAATTATGGGTGGAGAAAAAATAACTTTAGATTTAGCCATAGAAGCACTTAAAGATTTTATTAGTAAGGGAATTGGAGAAAAAAATGATATTCATAGAATTCAAAAAATTGTTTCTGAATATTTTCAAATAACTGTTGAAGATATTAGAAGTAAAAAAAGAAGCTCAAATATTTCATTTCCAAGACAAATTGCAATGTATTTGTGTAGGACTTTAACTAATGAGTCTTTTCCAAAAATTGCTATTGAATTTGGAGGAAAAGATCATTCTACTGTAATGTATTCGGTTGAAAAAATTGAAAATGAGATAAAAATCAATAAAGATCTATCAAATATTATTGAAAAATTAAAAAAAGATATAGGAATTGTGTAAAAAGTTATAGTTATTTTATTTTTTTTCACAATTAGTTTAAATAAAAAGTTGTTTAATTATATGGAAAAAAAAAGTTATTGACTTTTTCCACAATAATAATAAAAATAATATATATAAGAAAGAAGGAATAATATATGAAATTTACTATTAAGAAAGATTTACTATTGGATGCTTTGTCAAAAGTTTCAAAAGCTATTTCAACAAAAAATTTAATTCCAGTTTTAGCTGGTATTAAGTTTGAATTAAAAAAGAAAAAATTAATATTAACTGCTAGTGATAATGATATTACAATTCAAACTATTATTGATGCAGATAATGACGAAGATTTTAAAATAGATAATGAAGGAAGTATAATAATACAAGGTAAATATATATTAGATATAGTAAGAAAATTACCAGATGAGTTTATTAATTTAGAAGTAATCGATGAATTAAAAATTTTAATTTATACTGAAAATAGAGAATTTAATTTAAATGGTATAAGTGAAAGTGAATATCCTAATATAGGATTAGAGGAAAGTAAAAAGAAAATATTTATTCAAGCTGGAGTTTTAAAAAATATTGTTTACCAAACAGCTTTTGCTTCTTCTAATGAAGAAAGTAAACCAGTTTTAACTGGAATTAATTTTAATATTGTTGGTGATATTTTAGAATGTAATTCTACTGATTCATATCGTTTAGCAAGAAAAGTTATTCAGTTAGAAAAGAGTAGTGAGGAAAATTATAATATTGTAATTCCTAGTCATAATATAATAGAATTTACAAAAATTTTATATGATGATAACGAAAATATAGAATTACATATATTTAGTAATAAGATTTTATTTAAAACAGGTAATTTAAAATTTGAATCTAGACTAATTAATGGTACTTATCCTAATACTTCTAATTTGTTGCCTGAAGACTCTATAATGGTTATTCATACGAATTTAAATGATTTTTATAATGTTATTGATAGAGTAAGTATTTTAACTAGTGATAAAGAAAAAAATATAGTTACTTTAGAGACAAATGGTAATACTATGATTTTAAAGAGTAGTTCAGTTGAAATTGGTCGGGTTGAAGAAAAAATGCAAGTTGAGAAGAATAATAGTGAGGATATAAAAATCTCATTTAGTGCTAAATATATGATGGAGGCTTTAAAAAGTTTTTCCACTGAAAATGTGGATTTATATTTTGTTGGTGAAATTAAACCTATATTAGTAAGGTCTTCAGAAGATGAAACTCTTACACAATTAGTTTTGCCTATTAGAACTTATTAAAAGAAATTTTAAATTATTTCTTTTTTTTTGTAATTTTTTTTGTTTTATTGGAATAATATAATTGAATAAATAATTTTTTTACAAAATTCGACATAATTAGACATTGTTTTTTGATATAACTATTTTTGAAAGCAATTATTGCTTTTATTAGGGGGGGATAAAATGAAATATGAATTTAATAAAGGTACTTTAGCTATAGTACCTAATGAAGAAAATAGTTGTTTAGTATATGAGGATGATGAAAGGTATATTATATCTGACTCTGCTTTTCATGTAATGGAAGAAAGTTGTAAATATTTTGGTAGTACTTATGCTGGAAGAAAAGATAGTGCAAAAGCAATACTTGGAGCAGAATATAAGGTTCCTATTGTTGTTGAAGAATCTTCTAATATGGTTGTTTTTCCAACGACCTCACCACTTTCTAAAGATTGTGCGTGGATTTCTTTAAATAGAGTAAAAAGATTTGAAAAAATAGACTCTAATAATACAAGGATTATTTTTGATAATAATCAGGAGATAATAATAGATTGTTCTTATCGAACTATTGAAAATCAGATATCTAGAGCATCACGCTTAGATTTGATTTTAAGAAAACATAATAAAAAAGGAATGAAATAAATTTCATTCGCCAACCTCTTGGAGGTTGTTTTCTTTTGGTTTATAATTAATTTATGATTATATGTACTGAAAATGATAAAGATTTTTGTATTTTTAAAGATAAAGT
>Ga0247611_10004807_pt1 | contig 18422 bp, 19 predicted proteins | sample 177DNAGHGhighgp2_FD_192422 | JGI IMG/M metagenome (GOLD analysis project Ga0247611, IMG submission 192422) | Sheep rumen microbial communities from Palmerston North, Manawatu-Wanganui, New Zealand - 1770 DNA GHGhigh gp2 | ecosystem: Host-associated > Mammals > Digestive system > Stomach > Rumen... | reverse complement strand
AGCATCTTACAATTATTACAGAATTATTTCTGATTATTACAAGCATCTTACAATTATTACAGAATTATTTCTGATTATTACAAGCATCTTACAATTATTACAGAATTATTTCTGATTATTACAAGCATCTTACAATTATTACAGAATTATTTCTGATTATTACAAGCATCTTACAATTATTACAGAATTATTTCTGATTATTACAAGCATCTTACAATTATTACAGAATTATTTCTGATTATTACAAGCATCTTACAATTATTACAGAATTATTTCTGATTATTACAAGCAACTTACAATTATTACAGAATTATTTCTGATTATTACAAGCAACTTACAATTATTACAGAATTATTTCTGATTATTACAAGCAGTTTACTTTACTTCTAAAACTGAGTTGTATAGGCAAGTTTCTTTACTATTTACAGTATAATCAATGTGGTGATGTCCAAAATACCAATGCTTAAAATCTACTAGATGTTTTATTTCCTCAAGAAAATCCACACATATATCATGACTAGTATCAATAGCAACCTCATTAAGTGAACTATATGCACAATCATGCGTAATAATATAATCTACTTTATTGTCATATTTGGCAAGATTTTCTAGAGCTCTCTTTCTTTCTTCACTAGATTGTAACTCTCTATCCCACCAGTCATAACCCTCAACTCTTACCATTTTACCTTTACGACATAATTTATTATATCGTCTTCGCCAATCATGTGTCATCTGTAAAATACCGTCAGATATATCATGACTCCTTGCCCCACCAAAACAAAAAAATGTTTTGTCATCAAGAGTTATAATCTCACCACGCATGACATGATAAACAGAAGATGCAAGTCTATGAACTTGTGCCCCATGAAATTCACTAACTTCATAACTATCTAAAAAGGCATGGTTCTCGTGGTTTCCATCTACAAATAAAGTAGTAAAATTCTTAGAGTTCCACCACTTTACATAGTATTCAGACTCCTTATCATCAAATAAGCCAAAATCCCCGCAAACAATTACATAATCATCTTTTGTAAGATTTTTACTTATCGGAAATCTCTTTCTATTTAATTTTGAAATCTCTGAACAATGTGTATCACCTGTAACAAATATCATGACTTTCTCTCCTTCCTCTGACAAAGGCAAATATTTGGCATTAAAGGACATCCACCAGAGCAAGCTTCTCTATCTTTACACTCTGGGCATGTATTTACTAACTTTCTTCTAAAACTATTAAATAGCTCACTACGCCATGCATCCATAATTGTAGCACCATCACTTAAATCATACCACCAATTAGGATTCTGATTTGCAAAACTACATGGCATTGCCTTCATGTCAGCACTAATATACATACTGAATCTTGAACCCTCACAATAATCTATATAAAGCTGATTATAACTCTTGCAATGATTTACAAGACCGCTACAACTACAACTATCAAATCCTAGCTTAAAAGGTACTTTCTTCTCATCAACAGCAGTAAAGAAATCCTTTACATCTGGATTATCGGGCTTAATCACTTTGTCTTCCTTACCAAGTCCTACTGGCTTATAAAGCAAAAATACTAAGGCATTAATACCCTCATAATAAGGTTTTTCACCCTTTAAAATAGCGATTGCATCCTTGATGTTGTCTTTATTCAGAACATAATGAATGTTGGTCTTTACACCTGCGTTCACTAACTTCTCAACTGCCTTCTTTGTATAATCTGCATTATGGTCTGAAACTGCTACTGCACCACAATATTCCTTACAAAGTGCTACATTTTCATCAGTTAAAAGTATACCACTTGTTGTAAAATTAGGCACAATATCATTATGAGCACAATATTCAAGTATTTCCTTGAAATTTTCATGTGTGTCTGGGTCACCAGCACCACCAAGAGCAAACTCAAAGGTCTTCTCATGGCACTCATCTACAATCTTTTTGAAATTTTCAAGACTCATATTCTTGTCTTTACGATTAATAGCATTTTGGTAACAATCCACATTACACTTACTTGCACACTTACAAGAACCCATGATACCAACATCAATTAACTCTGGGAATGATGCCATAAATGGGTCTATACCTGTATCTTTACCATTCTTTAATATACCTGTTCGTACATAAAAACCTGTATTTCCATCAAATGTAGCATCGAAGTTGAATGTTTTATCATGCTTGATAATTTTCTTATACTCAAAATTACTCATACATCACTCCCTGAAATATCTTTAATTATACCACAAACATTATACTTTTTGAGGTCATACTCCTCAATAGGAATACCTTTTTCCTCACAAAGTCGTAAAATATGTGCAAAGTTATCTGCTTCTTTAGTGTCATTCAGCAAGCCTTTTCTTACAAGTACCCTATCTGGAAGTCTTCTTAACAAAACTCTTGTTGTCTCTCCAATACCCGGTTTTACCTTATTAACATCCCGAATATTAAAATGTTCTGCAATACCCTTTACTTCATCCAAACCCTTAAATGTTGTATCTAACTCTGCTGCTGAGGGTTTAAATGTGTACTCGTCAGCATTTGGAAAATACTTACATACTTCATCAATAAACTCTATTGACTTATCTACATCCTTGTATTCCCCATAATATATGGCTCCATGAAGCTCATCATCCCCCATTGTCTTCAACTTTACAGTTCTTGAAACAAGTCCTGATACTGTTGCATTTAAACAAGCTGATGGGATAAGAAAATCCTGTCTTGTACCATAAAGGTCTGTTTCACAAGCTGGGTCACTTAAAGCTGCAAGTTCTGCATTAAGACCGTAATATCTCTCAATATCAAGGTCTTTCAACTCCTCTACTGCCTCATGTAACTGCCTTGTGATTGCTCCCTTTCCTATCCAGCCATCAAGAAACTGAATTTTCTCAGCTCTATACTTATCCGTAATCTGCCTCATAGCCTCCACATCAATACCTTTACCACGAATTATAGAAATGCTATAATGAGGACAATCCAAGTTATGCTTGTATTTCATATATCTCTTTAAAAGAATTCCTATTGGTGTTCCAGCTCTTGCCAAGCTTACAATAACAAAATCTTCCCCATTAAATTTGTGCATTAACTTTTCTGAGAGTTAATGAATAGCACCTGCTGTTAACTTTGAAAGCTTTGCAAGACTCTCCTCATATATCTCCATATACTTTTCAGTTGGACGATACTCTAGGGGGAGCATCTCAGAGTAATGCACTCCGGACTGATTCAGTTTCTCCCTCTCTGCCGTATCTAAAATAGGTACCTTACCCTTAACATCCTGTAAGAGAATTGTCACATCCTCACTATTATAACTTGTTTCAACTAATTTCATTATGTTTCTCCCTTCTGTAAAATACAAAACTTGAAAATTTTGCAAGATTTATTTTTGAAATCTTCAAGTATTCAAAGTTAAAATAAAAAGTCTCAAAATTTTCAAGTTTCAGAATCGAAAAGCCTTTAAAATAGGGATTTTTGATTTTTGAAAATTTTTTGAATTTTGATGCATCAAAGTGTAGATAAATACTGGATTTTCGTTAATTTTGATAAAAACGAGGTATATTTTATACAAGTTAAAATGTATTAAAATTGAAAAAATGTAAACATATACCTTGTGTTTTACATATTTTGCCTACCTTAAAATTGCTAAAAGTGTTGATATTTCTAATCTTTTAGAATAATTCTAAATTCTGTATTAGTATTTTTCAACTGTATTATTAAATTTTCACCATCAAAACTCTTATAAAAGTAGCTTAATATATCAACTTTATCCAGTAAGTCAGACATTAACTGCAAAGTCAACTGACTTTCTTTAGTAACATAACCTTTACCAAAAAAGTCATTTATGCAATCTATATCTGCTTTACGAAGAGTTTTAGGCACTTCTAATTTCACTACTTGCCCTATACCCTTCTCAACATACATTGTTTGCATTACTATTCTATAAGCAGAACTAATAGGTCTAGTAAGTAGGTTCTTAATTGCTAATAACCTAGTGTTTACTTCTATATTCTCTGGCATCAAATTAGAATTAAATTGCAAATAATAAAATAATTCTTTTACAACAGCATCACTCTCTAAAAAATGAACATTTTTCCTATACTGTTTATCAGCAATCATAGTGAATTTTACATTTGTATACGCGTTTACAAATTGGTAAGAGTCATTTATAAATGTAGTATATGAATGTTTTTCATTCCACTCCTCATCAGCCTCCAACTTATCAAGGTTAATATGGAAAGAGCTTAGTCTAAGTATATTATAACCTCTTTTAACCTTTACAAAGCTATATTCCCCCATAGGTAAAATTGATTTATAGCACTCTCTTCTTGCGTTTGCAAAGCCTACATTTTTAAATTCTACATAAACATCTAACCAGTTTGGTACATAAAATTCCACACTCGTACCATATTGATTAGACTTAAAAGACATATTGTTATAAGTCAATCTATATCGTTTGGTATCTGGATTATAACTCAAGTTATCTATAAGTGGCATATAACCAAAATCATCAGTTTTTATATCACCGATAAGTAATTTGTTTGCCACTATCTCATCAGCTTTATTAATAAACTCGTCTTTATATTTGTCTGCTTCTCTTTTAGACTTAAAAATTACCATTTTTACATACCTCTACTTGTACTTTGGAGTTATTTTAGCACAAATAGAAAAATTTGTCAACTAAAAAGGTTATGTGCTTTTATGCACATAACCCTTATTTTAGCTAGTTTTAAACTACATCATCTGCAGCATACTTTAGATAATCGCAAGCCTTTTTCTTAACAAGGTCCGGAACTCCTGTCTGTGCCATTATTATATCCTCTGGATTAGAAAAAGAGAATTTACCATCATTATATGATGACAACTCCTTTACTATGTCTTGGATATTAACCCGCTTGCCTGCGGCAGCCTCCTTCTTCGCCTGCTCCTCCTTGATTTTTTCAATATTAAAGCTCTGCTCCAAAGGTAAAAGGTCTAACTCAATAATATTACTCTCTACTTTGTTCTCGTAGACTGTAATTTCCATTACCTCACCCTTTTCTGGATTTCCAGCTTGTATATAAGCTGGTCTTGATAAACACGGTAGGTAAATTACACTTGTTTTATGCCCCTCTCCGTCTTCTCCAATGATTACTCCCTCAAGAGCTGCCTTAGTATGTATATGTCCACATACAATCATACTTGCACCCGCCCATTGTTTCATATCATCGAGAATAGTAGGCTCTCCAAAATTATACTTACCACCCTTAAAAGCAAAATAACCATGAGTTAGAATGATATTCTCTTTGTCTGGTTCAATTTTTACTTCGGTATCATTATACTTACCAAAGTCTACCATAGACAAGTTCAGATTGCCTATCTGTAAAATCTGACTACCCTTAAAGTAACCCTTCTTTAAGAAATATTCATATTCTGTCATGCCATAAGATGCAGAATCATGGTTTCCTTTAATAATCCATCTATTACCCTTTAAGATGTTATTCTGTCTTCTAAATTCCTCTTCTACAAGGTCACGATACTCAAGGGAATTAAATCTACCATAAGTCAAATCTCCGAGTCCTATCCAATGAGTAATTCCTCTTTCAATGCAAAGGTCACCAAGTCCCTTAAAATAATTAAAACTCTCCTTTGCATAATCTATATGCTGACCATGATTCTTAGACTTTAAGTGGTCATCACCCGAAATTAATATCTTGGCCAATTGCTTTCCTTTTCTTGTTGCCATCTTTGTCTCCAATCTTATGATTAACTCTTACCTAATTTTAATACCTTATTTCTCTTGAAATGCAAAAAATATTTCACCCAAGCCTCTCTATTTCTTCGGTATGTGGTAATACTTGCTATAATCTCCAGATAAGTTACAATAAATGCTGCAGTTACTCCAAGTCTAAAAATTTTAGCTGCTAACATTGTATATTTAGGCATATATTCCATACCACCAAGCATAGCATAAAAATCATAAATAGCTTTAGGACTTAAAAATAAGTTGAAAAATAATATATTAGCAATTACAAATACTCCTATGGTCACAATTTGCATATTGAAGTCGTGTTCACTTGTAGTATCATACTCCTCTAGTAAATTTTTACCATCCTCAGTTAAATTATACTTTTTTACCAAGTCTTCTCTGCTTTTTTCTTTGTCTAGCATACTCTGTGTCCCTTCTAAATTTACAATCAATGAACTATTTCAAATTTAACAGCAAATTGCTCTAGAGTGATATTTTTTAAGGTAACAATTATGTCATGCTCATGCTTTTTCAAAGTTACATCTTTATTTACTATGATATTACAAGCACTTAATAGTGATTTCATTTCGTCTAACTCAAAATAAAAATTTCTAGATAAGTCCTCGTCATCATAATCGTCATCCTCGTAGTCATCATAATCGTCATCCTCGTAATCATCATAATCGTCATCCTCGTAGTCATCATAATGACCTGTGCAATGACCATAAAAAACTAGGGTGTTAGGATTTTTAAGGTTTACATCACTCTCGTAATCATCCATATACAAGTAGTCTGGGTCTTCTTTGTCTCCCTCTGGTATATGCTCATTATACCAATTATTGATACTTAAATTGAAACACTTACGTATGCTCTCAAGGGCTTCGTTATTACTTTTTGAGCTTACTGTAGTATTCACTTTAGAAGTTACTGCATTTGAAACTATATTATAATATCTAACACTCTTACGTGTGCTATCTAATCGCTCTACACAATAAGTAGCATTGTTTATATCTGACTGTTCTATGAAAACTGGGCTTACTTGGCATAATCTTGCTATTGCATCCTGTGGTGTATATGCCATTATACTTTTAGATGAAGAACCTCTTTTTGTAACTTTGTACTTACATTTTTCTTTCATAATAATCATCACCTATTTAAATGCTAATTAACAGTTACTTTATGCTTCCTCTACTAATCTGACTTCTGCATATCCGTTGTATGCTGGTAAAAATGTGTTAGAGTGTATATCACCTACATAAACATCTATGTGGTTTCCACTTACTCCACCGCCTACATCTTCTGCAAGATACCTCTTCCAGCCCTCACCCGGAATATTGATGTCTACCCATGTGCCAAGTGGAATTACATGCTTATCTACTGCTATGGTTCTGTTCTCTGTTACATGTGTTCCTGTGGCTGTCCATGTTCCCCAACCACCCTGACACTCGGCACATGAGCAATATCCAGTTAGCTTAAATGAGCCTAAACTCTTACCTTTTCCAAGATTAAGAATATTTTCTTCTGGAATTATTGATGATGTTGCTACCTCTAAGTCTTCCGAAACTTCTGTAGCCTCTGTAGTTTCCTCTATCACTGGTGCTTTAGAATCTGTTTCTATTACTTCGTCTCCCTCTTTTACAGGATTCAAATTCTTAGACTTAGTGGATTTCTTGTGTCTTGGTAAATTCTCAGGTCTCTTTAACTTCTTTGTTACAATTACACCTTCGTCTTCCCAAGAACTAACGGTTTCTACATTCACGCTCTCAGGAATTGATGGTAAATTCTCCAAAGTTAAATATTCAGCCTTTACGACTCTGTTATTGTCTAAAATTGTAAAATTGTTTGCCTCTGGTATATCAACAACATCAAGAACCTCATTACAGGGTTTAATATCTGCAAAGGCAGTTGATGTTGCCAATAAACTCATAATCGCAAAAGCTGTTATAAATTTCTTAATCAGCATTTTCTTAAAAATCTCCTATTTAGTAATTGTTTTAATCTTTCTAATTTAAACTCACTATTATAGGATACCACAAATATTAAGAAAATGCAATACCTTAAGTTTTATCCCGATAATTGTAGTTAATTTTTACATTACGGAACACATTAAGTTCAGTTTCATCCTCTATCTTAACAGATGCAAAGTTTTCCTCAGTACCACCATAATTTAAGGTAGTTAATCCACAATTCAACAAGGATGTTGCCTTAAAACCGCCTATACTATCAAGACGTAAGGTAGTTAAACTCTTACAATTAGCAAGGGCTAATTTGCCTATAAGATATACACTAGGTAAATCCAAAGACTTCAAAGATTTACAATTCTCAAATGTCCTATCTGGTAATACAACAGCCCTCTTTATATCTACTTTGCTTAAATTAATACATCCACTAAACACACCTTCAGGATTATTAAATTCTACAAAATTATAACTCTCAGAAATAAAAGTTTTAAGCCCCTTACAATCTAAAAAGGCCTCATTTCCTAATACTCTTAAAGAGGGTAAATTTACTTTCTCTAACTTGTTACAGCCTGCAAATCCTCTAACATCAATCATCATTAAATTAGGACAATTTATTTCCTCAAGTGACTTTGCTTGCTTAAATGCCTCAAAGTCTATCTTTGTTGTAAACTCTCCTTCTATTGTTTTTACAGATGGAAGATTGAAAATATGTGTAGCTACAGTTAATGTACCCAAATTAATTTTTTTAGGGGCAAGGTGCAAAAATTGATTGTACAATTCCTCTGTATCAGCTACACCTGTAAACTCATCTGGAATAGTCAATGTACCCCTACTTACTACTGAATTATCAGCAACACCTGTAATTACAATGTCATCCACAATTATATCATAGTAAAAACCTTTATGAATATTCGGTATGTCCATTAAAGTATTTTCAAAATATGCATCTGATAACTTCTGTCTCTCTGCTAGTAATTCTTCCTGATTAATTGTTCTTCCCATAAATTTATCCTCTCTTAATACTTAAATGAATTTCTATTGAATCTTTTATATCTTTTAGCTTTGATTTAGATGCACTCATTAATGTAGAATCTTTTAACTTTAAAGACTTATACTTTAATATGTAATCTAAAGTATTAACATTTTTTAGGTCTTCATCATTCAAAACATCACACATAGCATATAAGTTATAATGAATTGAGGGCTTTATTCCTTCTATATCATTACCACAATTATTAAATCTTATTTCTTCCCCAAAATCTACATTCACATTATTAAAATTGGTATCTGTAAATGTTAAAAAATTAAATGAATCCAAACACTTTTGCAACGAAGTTGCTATATATCTGACAATGGCATTAACATCTGTAAATGAAGCTGAGTCCTCTACATATAATTGATTAACAAATACATTACGCGGTGCCTTTGTTGGTGCTACTAAATTTATATTTGTTGATATATAAAGCCTATTCAATAGAAGATTTTCCCAATCTACAATCCAGCTATTTCTTAGGTCACAATTATCAATTTTCTGATTAAGAAGGGCTAAAAAACCACTATAAAAGTGTAAATTATCTATACGAGTGCCTGCAAGACCCGGAATTTCTTTTCTTCTTTTTCTTTCATCATCAGAAAGATTATAGGGCAAGGCTGTTAAAGAAATACCACCATCCAAAGAAATATTTTTTATGTGATAGAATTTCCTTGTATTTGTTGGTAACTTTCTATTTTTAGTAGCCTTGATTATAATATCCTTAATATTTAGACCTATATTGCTCAATTTAATAGAGTGCTTTGGTCTACCACCTATTTCTACTTCTAACTCATCTGGACCATAATAATAATCTACGAAATCAATATCAGTTTTGCCATAATCATCCTCTATTGAGCAAGTATAGTCCCCCTGACTTTCTAACCCCATTAAAAGTCGATTATTTTGCAACTCCTTCGCTCCTTCAAGTAGCCCTAAAAGTACATCATCTGTTATTTGATTATTGCTACCATCTCTTTTTAATCTAGCCATAAATTCTCCGTTTCTATACCACTTAAATAATTCTGCCTTATTTGTTCATCAATAGGTGCAAACCCATACTTACTTTGTACAGTAAATATCTTTACTGAAACATTATCGTTCTCAAATTCTGCACCTGTTAGCTTATTCTCCCAAACAACATAGTAATTAATTTCTAACTTACCTTCAATATCTAGGGCAGACTTTATATTTATTATATCATACTTAAGTCTACTTGCAAGGGATTCCTTATCTAAATAAATCTCTGGTGATATATACCCATATATTACTACCTTATCTGCCTTACTATACTGTAAGCAGCTTATATAGTCTAAATTTATAGCCACATTTTTAAATTTACAATAACTTATTTTATAATAAGGGCTTAATAGATATAAATTTTCCACATCTAAATTTGAAATTAAAAACTCATGTGTACCATCATTTAATGTTGTGCCTTCTGTAGAATAAAATAACAAGTTTTTCATACTTAAGTTATTCATACCTATAATAGATGTTCTACCAAGAAAAGCAAGTCCTTGTAACTCCCCTATTGCATTTTTAGTATCTTGTCTTAAAATTGTAAACTCTTTACAACTTTCTGGTATAAATCCAGTAAAACTCAGCCCCTCTAATTCATTTAGTTCTACTTTAAGCTCGATTAAATAATTTAACTCAAACTCATGTAATTTTCTTTCATCAATCCCCATGGGGTCAGCATAAGAGGCAGATTCTCCTATTTCTATTGATGGTATAATAGAGTTGCCACGACTCATTCTTGACTCAGCATTACAATAACCTGTACTTATAGGTATAAATTTATTTTCAAGCTCAGATTCTACTCCCATCAAAAGTGCATTATTTACACTTCTCTTATAAGCAAGCTGATAATCTGCCTTAAAACTAGCAATTTCCCCCATCGTCTTCCACATTTCTGTTACCTGTTAATTTACCCTTTATGAAACGACTAACAATTCCGAACTAATTATAACACAAAGTTTCAAATTTTGCAAATCAGTACTCACAAAAAAATCCATCAACAGAAATATTCTGATAATGGATTTTATGATATTAATTGCTTATAACAATATTTTTTCCATTCTGCTTACCTTTATACATACGCTGGTCAGCTAATGTAATAATGGACTCAAGCTGTTCTCTGATTTCTACCTCATCCGATGGTGGATTATCAGTAAAATATTCTGCAACACCAACAGAAACAGTTACCTTTATATGTTTATTATAAAATACTGTGTCTGTTTCCTGTATTACATGCCTTACAATATCCATTGCAGAAGCAGCAGATTCTATATCGTGGCCTTTTAAGGCTAATACTAACTCCTCACCACCCCAACGACAAAATATACCAGAGTCCCCAAAATTACTTTTAATTATTCTTGTCACATGTCTCAATATTTCATCACCGCAATCATGACCGTATGTATCATTAACTCGCTTAAAGTTATCAATGTCTATAAAAACTAAAGACAATGGTAAATTATCCTTACTTACTTCATCTATAAGCAATGGATAAAAACCTGTTCTATTTAGCCAACCTGTAAGGCCATCATGTACTGCCTCATTATGCAAATGCTTATTATCTTTTATAAGAATTTCATTCTTAATTCTCATTGAAAAAATATAAACTGCATTATAAAAGATAGTAGAAAATACCATCGTAAATGAGGCTAAAATTACTAAAGCTTGAATTAATGTTTGTGGTATTTTAAATTGTGGTGTTTTTGTGCTAAATACTAGATATAAGGAGGTATAAATTGCAAAATTTGAAATTAATAACCCCATAATAATTGGTCTACCACGTTTATCTAGTAAAATAGAGCCAAAATAAAGTGTTACTGGCACAATTGCACACAAAAAATATGCTGTTCCACTTTGCCATCCTGCATAATAAACACCTACAATAGCATAAGTGGTAACCTCTATTATAATGCTTATATAAACTGGTATTGGGTGCCCATATATACAAAGTAACACACAAAATAAATATATTATAACACTTACTATATTAAAATATACAAGTGGATATACCTTTGCTAAACAATATATTATTAATAGTCCAGCATGGGTAAGACACATATCCCCTGCGGTAATTAAAAAACCGTTATGCACAAAAAAGTGCATGACTTTATCAAACACCCTATCAAATGCAGTATCTACATAATTGTTATTATTCATAAATCTGTACCGTACCTCAAATTATGTACTAAGACTAATCTATTTCTGATGAACCCACAGGCAAGCCTATGGGTTTGCCGTCACTTTTATATCGCAAAAATAGGATGATAATTGTGAACTGTTTTTGTAAAATGAGTCTTAAAATTTAATAAACCGTGGGAATTTCCACGGTTTATTCAGTTATTATAGGATTATTGCCTCCTTTGGCACTACTTTACCTCTTACTGCTTTCTGATAAGTCAAAGCAAGAGTCCTGTGGTGCAAAACTGCAATACCACCATCATTCCATGTACCTGTAAAATATATAGTCTTAGGGTCTCTAGCCTCTTTACTTATTACCTTAAAAGCATTTCCGTTATCCTTATAATACAAAACTGTACCTACCTTAATACCCTTTGCCTCTCCCAATGTCATAACTCAATTTCCTCCATCATTTTACATCACAGAACTTAAAAGTTTTATCTACCATGTATACATTAAAATCCCATTGCTCTCTAACAGAAGTTACTTTTGTTACTCCATTACTTAACTTCTCAAATACTAGCACTGGAACATGATATGTAATATAATCCTCTAACTGGCTTTCATCTTCATACTGTAAATAAATATCTATATCACTACCCTTATCCGTCTCAGAATTTTTAAAGCCTATTCCTTTAATTAAGTCTGCAACATCACTAAAGTCAGTATCATCAAAGAACTTTGGCGGTATTACAGTTATTACCTTTTTTACAGATTTGAAATCTGCACTTGCTGTAAAGAAACCTTTAGAATATGAAGATGTAGATAATTCAGATGTTATATCAATTCTTAAAGTGTCTACAGTCTGATTCTCAGCATAGAAATAAGCAATTCCCTCTAGCTCTCTGTTTAGATATTCAAAATGAGCATCTTTATCTCTAAGCTCTCTATATTTCTCTAATTGCTCGGCACCCTTTGGCATACCTAATCTGATATTATTTCTCTTCTGGTCCGAATATATTACCTTCGTATAATCCTTTCCAACCTTACTAATACAAGAATATAATATCAAATCCTTTATATCTGCATCCTGTATTGGAATAAATATATCATTAGTTTCATTAAAGTCTACAAATAAATCTGCTGGTACACGGCTCTTAACAGAGCTATCTTCACCATCTATCTCCTGTTTTAAAGGTACTATATTACTATAATTTACAACACCATGTATTCTACCTTTCTTTGGTGCAATTATAATAGTTGGTATATTTATCTTTAATTCAAGTACTCTACCGATTGCTCCATTTAAGTCTATAAATTGCTTGTTTTCTTGGCAATTCATATCAATTATGATACCATATACCTTTGGCTCTCCATCAACATACTCTATATTAAGGTCATCACCTTTAAATAATGCAAGGCTTACTTTTGCCCCAGTGCCTGTTTCTACATCTATTGTATAAACTACACCTGCATTTTTTAATTTCTGACTATTAGGTGCACTACCACTCTTTAAAGCTTCTGCTAATGATACAGCCTTTGGCCTTTCTTTTTCAGCATCAGTAACCCTCTTACCTGTTAAAGCAAATGTATAATCATCTGGAATCCTCTTCAAGCCATATCCATTTAATACACTTTTAGCCTTAATTGCTGTCTTTGGATTATTACCCCCTATTAACTGAATAATACTATTTATACCATCTCTGTACTCATCTATAGATGTAAACATCCCCCGCTTTCCTCCTTGTAAAAATAAATTAAAATAAAAAGCACTAATTCAGGTGGATATATGAAATAGTGCTTCTGCAATACTGTTTAAATTTCAAAGAACGGTAGCTCAACCTCCGAGCTTTCATCCCCATCAACTTTGTAATATTTCATTACATCTATACCAAACCTTATATCTGAAGGTGTATTGTGGAGATTAAGAGCCTCGTCGGAGCCTCTTCCGATATTAACCATAGCTCTATGGTAATTTCTACTTCCTACCATTAACTTTGGTGCAGCTTTATTTTTATCAAAATCATTTACATACCAAACTGTTAGATTTGCAGCTATGTTAGGATAACCCTCATCTGCTTCAACACAAATTCTATAGTTAAGCTCCTCAGCAAATGGTTCATACTGACTTGCCTTAATAAGTATTCCCTCTGCTCTATAGTATCCTTTATACCATGCAAGATATAAGGTCATCTCCATACAATTTCCGTCACTAACTTCATACATCACATTAGGTATCTGTATTACATCTGGTAATGTACTCTTAGTAGTATCTTCAAACATCTGTTCAATTACTGGTGCTGCACTCAATGTCTTTGGAAGTGAGCCTATCATATTAACAACTGTGTTCAGGCTGGGTGACTTAAACTTTAATGGGTCCAAACCAACTAAAACTCTGTTGTTATTAGCCTCTTCAATTAAGCCAAGCACGGTGTCATTAATCTGCTTTTCAATACCTGTTAACCACTCTCTTGTTAAAATTAAATTCATCTTTATCTCCATTCTGAACCTACTAATAATTATTTTTTGGATTACTATTTTTACGGTTTACTGTAAATTTTATGTTCTATAAAATCTATTATTATATTAGCATCTTCTTTTAAATCTGTCAATACCATTTCTCTATCGGGTATTTGCACTGTATAATTCTTAAATTTCTTTATAAAATTTAATTCTATCAAATCACCCTCGGTATACTCTTTAAAATAACAAATATTAGTTACATCCTTTGTTAAACTAGCAAACTTATGCTGTTCTTCAAATATTTCTACAACTTTTGCTAATTTTACATAAACGTGCATAGTATTTAATAGCTTAGCAAATATATAAAATGTTGCTATCGTTACTACACCTAGTATAATTAACTCAATGCTATGACGAGCAGCCCTCTCTATAAAGATATTTAGCTTGAAATTCACATCACTTGGAAACATTATTTGTATCTCATGAGTTAAATAACAAAATAATACTGCTGAGCTACTACAAAAGGCTATTAGCCACTTGTAATATGTCTCTTTTGCCTTATTGTACTTCTTATATGTCTTTTCACTAGGTGCTACTTTTTCAATCACTATTAACTTAGGCATGTGTATGTCCTTCTTCTGGTAGGATTAATTCTCCACAATTTGGGCAAATCTCATAAGGGATATTAGCTGCTTTTAATCCAGCATAATATGCTTGTACACCCTTATCTATCTGTTCTACTTGCACTTGCATATTATTAATTGACGATAACAACTCCTTAGCCTTGTTTATCCTTGAAAGTACCTCTGTATCTATTTCATTTAATGTTAAAACGTCTCCTAAAGTACTTGTCTGTAAATTTCTCAACTCCTTCAATACCCCCACCGTCTTCCTTACCTTAGACAGTGTATCAGTATCAAGTATATCTATTGATAAAGTATTTAAAAGCTCTGGCTTGTCATTATTCTGTATAAAGCTCTTAAGCTCTATTGCTTCTTCAATATTTTCAAGCACCTTAATTTCTGTATCCTGAACTATTGGTGCCGACAGTGTTGCTACCAGAGCTGGTCTATCAGAGTGTGTTACTTCATATAGTAGCTTAATTGCCTTATCACACTTTTCCTTCAAAGACTCATCTATTTCTTCAAGTGAGAATACCTGATTGATAGCTGATACTTCTTCCTTTTCCCGCTTTAAAGTGCTTGCAAGAGTTAAAACTTTCTGTAAATTGGTAAATTCACTTTCACTTATTATTTCTAAGTTTGAAGCATCATCTAGGGCTTTTATTGCAGAGCTTTCAGCCTCTACCTGATGCTTTATACTCTTAGCCTGTGTTGTATTTTCAACTAAGTCCTTCTCCTTCCTAATTCTATCACGAATCTTAAAAAGAGACTTAATATCTACAAGTCTTACCTTTCGTATCTCATCCTTACAAGTATCAATTGAGGTTGTATACTTATCTATATCACCCTTATAATTCTTTGCCTCAACAGTGCCTACTTTTATAGCCTTACTCAAGTTATCTATCTTTAAGGCATTATACATTACCTTATAGTTTACACCACCAGATGTATCTACGAAAAGCATCTTATCCTCGTAAGTTCTGATGTTTAAAAGCTCTCCAGTCTCTGGCTCTGTTGTCAATCCAAGTATATCTTGCACTTCCTTTGGTACAGCATTTTCATCCAGCTTATCAATAGACCACACCAATTCATAATGTTCTTTTCCATCTATCTCGCATATTTGGTAAATACCATAACTCTGCCCTTTTGCTGTCTTTTTACGGTATACGGCCTTATTATCCATTGTGTATACCATTACTGTCCAAGCATCTGTACCTGTTCTGATGTACTCCTTATACTGCTTTGTATTCAACATTGAGCCGAGGCTCTTTAATGCTAGTACTACAGAAGACTTACCCGCCTCATTTCCTCCCTTAAGACAGATAATATTTGACTGTGTAAAGTCTATCTTAACATGACCAAGATTTCTAAAGTCTTGTATTTCTATTGCCTTTATATTACTATAATTATATGTCATTAAACTTTGGAACTCCTTTGCATAGATTTGTGCTATCCTAAATTATACCAAAAAAATCTATTCTTTGCAATAATAGGCGAAACTTTTAAATGAATTTTTTCTTACGCCATATGTCATTAAGCAATTATTATACTCTTGTGCAACTAAAGATACCATAGGTTCATTAAAATAATTTGTAAAGAAATTTAAAGCTATTTCAGAAGCCTCCTCTTCGGTTCTTAATATAAAGTTACAATACCACACATGTGCATAAAATATAATTAATGTTAAGCATATAGATACAAAGAAAAGAAAATATATACTATATGTTGTTAATATTAGACAAGATAAACTAATTAAACTAATCAATATAATATCTGTCATATTTTCCGCAAAGTTACTTGTACTTTTAATTGTATTTGATTCTATTTTATACTGAACATAGTGACCTAACTCATGTAATAACACTGCAAGTGTAAAACATGAATATTTATCTCTGTCATCTTTAATATTATATATTACTATACTTTTGTTCTTTATATTATATAACCCATAACTACCATCTTTTACACTCTTATACTGAATAGGTATTGGTAATATGTTATAAAGAACATAAAAGTTGTTTAATAGTTTATTAAATTCACTTGGGCTTAAAGATAAGCGACTTAGTTTCTGCCTTATTTCTTCATCCTCACTAATTTTACTTCTAATAGGGTATTTTTCGCATATTAAAAGAAGTATATATAAACATACAAAACATACAAACAATAATATGATACCCTCTGCCTTTACCATACTACTGTCAAGTCTTACATTAGTAAAAGTCTTAGTACTTATTACTTTATCACCATTTCTAACAATAACTTCTACGTCATAAACTCCCTCTTCTGGTAGCTTCAATCTATTACCATAGCCAGTTAAACTATATGTAGCTGCATCCTCATAATGATAAGTATTTCCACTACTTTTATTTGTAAAAATTGCTTCTGTAGTATTCCCTAAAATTAATCCATTAGTTAGGTCATTTTGTATTATATGTACCGTGCCGAAATTAGATATTTTTACACCTGTTATTATGTCACTACCTATATGCCTTCTATACCAGAGGGCAAAGATAAGCATACAAAACAGGAGTATTCTAAATACCCTTCTATGCTTACATATATTTGCTATTTTTCGATTATTGCATAGCCCCATCGTCTTCCTCTGTGTATTATTGCTTTCTATAATACCAAAAAAGACCACATTAAACAATGTGGTCTTTGAATTTTATTTCTTCTTATTAAATCTTGGCTTTGGTGCTTTATAAATCAACGTTATTCTAGCACCACATTCACATACCACTTCCTGAGTGATACTATTGTTCCCCTGTGAATGACTCACCAACCTTGTCTTTCCAATTGCACCACACTCGTCACACTTAACCTTATCATACTTAGTAAGTGAACCACCATGTATGATTGGCTTATATGACATTAGCTTTTCAATATTTGTGTTTGACATTACCCCTTTGTCTCCTTGTGAAAAAGTTAACCCCAATTGTCGATGTAGTAAGATACACCATTGATTTTTAAGATGTACTGTGACTCGTCGAGTTCATGACCTGTTACCCACTTGCAAGTGCTGTATGTGTCATAGTCGGTATCTCCGTTGACATCTCGCATCGGCATTGCGATGTAGTCACCATCAAGGGTGTAAAGCTGCAGGGTTGCATCTGGTGTTACGAAAGGTACGTAAACCCATTCATTAGAGAGGAGGTTGCTGTCCCAATATCTGTAGCAAGCTACTACGTCATTGTTCTCAATCCAGAAACGGTCTGTGTACTCAACAACAGCCTCATCATATTCATCAAGACCCTCGTAATCAGAGTTTACACTGTTTCCAGTGAGAACTGCTGTGGAAAAGGACTCGTCCTGCTTCTGCTTAAGACCGATTTCGTATTCGCTAAGAGATGCCTTCTTTGACTCAAGGTCTTTCTTCAATCTGTCAAGGTCAACATTCAGACTTCTGATTTTTCCCTTTGCCTGCTTGAGTCGAGTTTGATATAATTCTCTTTCATAATTATAATCGTTTTCTTCGGCTTCTTTGATGTAGTCTTCAATCTCCT
>Ga0247611_10004806_pt1 | contig 18430 bp, 12 predicted proteins | sample 177DNAGHGhighgp2_FD_192422 | JGI IMG/M metagenome (GOLD analysis project Ga0247611, IMG submission 192422) | Sheep rumen microbial communities from Palmerston North, Manawatu-Wanganui, New Zealand - 1770 DNA GHGhigh gp2 | ecosystem: Host-associated > Mammals > Digestive system > Stomach > Rumen... | reverse complement strand
CCTACGAAACATCCATGCCCGCCGAAGCTGCCGCCAGCCCTGCCGTCCCCTCGCCCGGCGCGCCCGAGCTCAACGACCGCGAGCGCGACATACTTGCGCTTCTCGCCAAGGCCTACACCTCCAAGCAAATCGGCGAAGCCCTCTTCCTCAGCACCGAAACCATCAACTGGTACCGCAAAAAGCTTTTGGTGAAATTCGACGTGGCCAACACCCCCGAACTGGTACTGAAAGCGAAGGAACTCGGACTGATCTGATGCGTAAGATTGCCCCGCCGGGCCTTGTAAGAATAGCTAAGAAGCTTAAATAATCCCTCGTTCGCGAAGGTCTTCGCGAAGAGAATCCACTCCGAAGAAACGGACAGCCGGGATGCCGAAGGCGATCGAGCCCTCGACATTGGCCGCATTGTCGTCGATGAAAAGGCACTCAGACGGGGTCAGGCCGAAGCGGTCTACCAGCCTCTGGAATATTTCCGGCGAGGGTTTGAGAAGATGTTCCTCCCCCGAAACCAACATCCCGTCCAGAAGGCCGAAAACGGGGAATTCGTTTCTTACCAGACAGAACGTCTCGGCAGACCAGTTGGTAAGCCCATATAGCTTATAACCTTTTGCTTTCAGTTCGGCTACCATTTCGCGCATTCCGGGTATCTCCCCTCCTATCATCTCGATCCAGCGGTCGTAATATGCCTGGATATCGGCGGCATACTCGGGGTATATCGCCGAACGTTCAGCTATACCCTGGGCGAAGGGCTTACCCCCGTCCATCTCAGTGTTCCACTCCGAAGTACAGACATTCTTGATGAACCAGTCTGCCTTCTCTACACTGCCGAAATATTTATCCAGCATACGGTGTGGGTTCCAGTCCACCAACACCGCTCCGAAATCGAAAATAATAGTAGTTACTGCCATATCTTTCCGCCGCAAAGATATGGAAAAACTCTCGGCGTTTTCGCAAATAATTACTATATTTATCAAAATACAATCTTATGTTACTTGGAATCGACATCGGAGGCACAACTATCAACCTGGGTCTGATAGAAAACAATAAGATCGTAAAGAAGTTGTGTGTCCCCTCTTTTCGCCAGGGAGCGGAGCTCGAAGAAACCCTTGTTCACCTTGAAGACGCTATCCGTCAAATCATCACCCCCGAAGTTAAAAGCATCGGAGTAGGCGTTCCTACTTTCGTGGATGCGGAGCAGGGTATCGCATATGACGCCTCGAACATCCCTTCGTGGAAAGTAGTTCATCTCAAGGATTATCTTGAGAACGCCTTCGGAATCCCAGCAGGAGTAAACAACGATGCAAACTGCTTCGTACTCGGAGCCGCCGCCAAGCTCGGTAAACCCTCCAAGGTAGTAGTAGGCGTTACTCTCGGGACCGGAACCGGGATTGGCGTAATGATAGAAGGCAAACTCTACAACGGAGTCAACTGCGGAGCCGGCGAGTTGGGAACAGTGCCCTACAAAGACGGAATCTACGAAGACTATTGCTCGAAGAAATTCTTCTGCTCGAAAGGACTGGAGCCCAAGGAAGTCGGCGACAAAGCCTTTGCCGGAGATCCCGAGGCACTCAAACTGATGGATGAATTCGGGACCCATCTCGGAAATCTGCTGGCCCTGGTCCTTTACGCCTACGATCCCAGCGACATAGTCTTCGGCGGCGGAGTGGCTCATTCCTTCCCGCTCTTCAAGGACGCCATGTACCGCTCGCTTGCGAAGTCCTACCCTTACCCCAGTTTTCTCGACAAACTAGTAATAACGGCCATGCCCGAGGGAGACATCCCGGTGCTCGGCGCCTCGCTCCTGTAATCGATATGAAAAAATACTTAAGCCTCATCATTCTCGCAGCGATGGCCCTGTCGTCCTGCCGGGCCAATCTCGAAGGAACAGACCTCACACACTGGAAACTCCAGCGCGAAGGCGGCAAGCAGGTCTACGACGCTACCGTCCCCTGTACCGTAGCCGGCGCGCTCAATGAAGCCGGCGTCTTCGGCGAAAACGTCCTCGAACAGGACCGCTACTTTTCAATAGACAAAGCGCAGTTCGACTCGCCGTGGATCTTTACTACAAGATTCAAGGCAGAAAAAGGGCTGAACCATGTCCTGCGCTTCGAAGGAATCAGCTACTCCGCAGATATCTGGGTCAACGGAAAACAGATAGCCTCAGCAGATACTACAGTAGGAGTTTTCTGTATCCGCGAGTACGACATTACTAAGATCGCAAAAGCAGACAACACCCTCAAGGTACGCGTCTTCAAGGCTCCCGAGCAGTGTCTCAACAACGGCTACGTAGACTGGAATCCCCGTCCGGTAGACGAAAGTATGGGTATCTGGCGTAAGGTGGAGCTCATCTCTACTCCGGATGTCCGAATCGCAGATGTCTTCGTAAAGCCTGAAGTCAATGTAGAGAATCTCAACGAAGCGTCAATTACCGTCGAGGCCACCCTCGTAAACCATAGCCAGGCCCCAGCCGAGGGAGTCCTTCGCGGCGTCTATGAGTCCGGCCTGTTCGAAAAAGCAGTCACCCTCGCCCCTGGCGAGACCAGAACCATAACCGTTCAGGAACCCATCGTCAAACCCCGCATCTGGTGGAGCCACGATATGGGTAAACCGAATCTCTACAACCTCAACATCAGTTTCGCAAAGGGAGACATAGTCTCACACTCCAGGAAAGTCCGCTTCGGTCTTCGCGACATCAAGGGCGAGATCGACCAGTACGGCCACCGTCTCTTCAAGCTCAACGGCCGCCCCATCCTTATCAAATCAGCGGGATGGACAGACGACATCTTCATGCAGGACACCAGGGAGAGAACTCTCAACCAGCTCGAGCTCGTAAAGAACATGGGCCTGAATTCCGTCCGCTTCGAAAACATCTGGAGCAAGGACGGATCAGTCTATGACTTTTGCGACAGCCTTGGAATCATGACCATGGTCGGCTGGAGTTGCCAGTGGGAATGGAAGGGCTACTGCGGGATGGAGGAAGTCGGCCGCTTCGGCTGCATCAACGACCCCGAGACCGAGGCCCTCGCGATCCGCTACCTCCACGACCAGCTTCTCTGGATGCGCAATCACCCTTCAGTAATCAGCTGGGGAACCGGCTCCGACAAAATCCCCAACGAGCGCCTGGAAGAGGGCTATATGAAATGGTACAACCAGTTTGAGTACCGCCCCTATGTAGTTTCTTCCCAGGGAATGACCAGCAAGTACGGCGGCCCTTCGGGAATGAAGATGGCCGGACCCTACGAATATGTCGGCCCTGACTACTGGTACCTCGATACCGAAAACGGCGGAAACTATGGTTTCAATACCGAAACCGGAATCGGAATGAACATTCCTCAGGCCGAATCGGTCCGCAAGATAGTAGGCGAACAGAATCTCTGGCCCCTCAATGAAGTCTGGGACAAACACTGCACCGTCTCTACCACCGACATGCGCTCGACCCGCGAGGAGAAAAAGGCCATGACCGGTCTTTACGGCGAGCCTACCGGCTTCGAGGACTTCGTCAAGAAGGCCCATGCTCTCGACTACGACGGAACCCGCGCGATGTACGAAGCGTTCCGCGTCGCTATCCCCCGTACTACCGGTATCGTACAGTGGATGCTCAACTCCGCATGGCCTGCCCTCTACTGGCAGCAGTATGACTGGTACCTCGTCCCTACCGCGGGCTACTACGGAACCCAGAAAGCCAACGCCCCCGTCCAGCTGGTCTACAACTACGGAGACCACTCCGTCTGGGCAGTCAACGACGTGGTTCCCGAAGGCGAGTATACCGCAGTCCTAAAGGTCTACGGACCGGACAGCAAGCTCCGCAAGACAGACAGGAAAAAGATCACTGTCGCCCCGCGGGGGCCCGCGAAGGTGTTCAAGGGCATCGACGGACCTTGTTTCATAGCCCTCGAGCTTCTCAATGATAAGGGCCAGACTGTTGCCGACAACTTCTACTGTGTAGGAAAGGGCAACAACAAATACGATTACAAAAACAGCAACTGGTATCAGACTCCAATCAGCGAGTATACCGACCTGTCGTTTGTCACCAACCTCCCCGAAACCGAGGTTGAGATGCGTACGATAGCCGACGGTCTTAAATACAATGTTACCATTACAAACAAAACGGATGTAATCGCATACCAGAACATTCTCAAGGCTAAGGACGAAGCGGGCGAACTCATCCCCGCCGCCCTCTGGTCAGACAACTTCTTCTCGCTGCTGCCCGGCCAGACCAAGACCGTCAGCTGCACCCTCCCCGCCGGTTCTCCCGCCGCCACCATCACCATGGACGGCTGGAATGCTATCTCAAGATGAACTCTTTAATTACTCTTATTCTCGCCGCAGTCATCGGCGTTATCCCCCAGCCCGTCTCGATGGAAGTTCAGGAGGGGACAATACGTATTTGCAAGCTCAATACGGTCTACAAGACCAACCCCGAAATTCCCGCCGAAGGCTACACTGTCGACGCTACCGGAAAGAAAGTGATAGTCGAAGCTTCGACCGATGCCGGTTTTTTCTACGCGAAACAGACCATCAACCAGCTCAGGCAGGGCAGCCGGATTCCGAAGGTGAAGATAGTTGACTATCCCCGCTTCGAATGGCGCGGATGGCACATCGATCCCTGCCGCCACTTTATGAGTGTCGCGGATATCAAGAAGCAGATCGACGTGATGTCCCAGTACAAGATCAACACTCTTCACTGGCATCTCACCGACGACCAGGGCTGGAGAATCGAGATCAAGAAATATCCCAGACTAACCGAGGTAGGCGGCTGGCGTACCGAGTTCGACGGCAGCGTCCATGGCGGTTTCTATACCCAGGATGAAATCCGAGAGGTCGTAAAATATGCCGCGGACCGCTTCATCACGGTAGTCCCCGAGATCGAGATGCCAGGCCACAGCGCCGCCGCAATCGAGGCCTATCCCGAACTCTGCTGCACAAAAGAACAGCTCAGCGACTTCTGTGTCTGGGGTTCCCCGGACGTAGTTCTCTGTGCGGGCCAGGATTTCACCTATGAGTTCCTCGAAAATGTTGTCGCCGAGGTTGTAGAGCTCTTCCCGAGCGAATACATCCATATCGGCGGAGACGAATGCCAGAAGACAAAGTGGAAGAAATGCCCGGTCTGCCAGGCCAGAATCAAGTCTGAAGGTCTGAAGGCAGACGCAGATTTTACGGCCGAAGAAAAGCTCCAGAGCTATGCGGTTCGCAGGATGGAGAAGATCCTCGCCAAGTATGGAAGAAAACTGATCGGCTGGGACGAGATCCTCGAAGGAGGTCTGAGCGAGGGCGCCGCAGTAATGAGCTGGAGAGGCGAAGCGGGCGGAATCAAGGCCGCCGCCACCAACCACAACGTAGTGATGACCCCGAGCCGGGCCGGAATGTATTTCGACCACTATCAGGGCGACTCAAAGGTCGAGCCCGTCACTATCGGCAACCTCAACACTCTCGAGAAGGTCTACAACTACGATCCGATTCCGGAGGTCCTCGCCAAACAGGGCAAGGGCTCCTACGTCAAGGGTGTCCAGTGTAACAACTGGTCGGAGTATATGTACGACGAGGCGAAGCGCGAGTACATGCTCTTCCCCAGGGCTTTCGCCCTTGCAGAAATAGCATGGACTCCGCTTGAGAGGAAAGACTTCGGAGACTTCCTCGGGAGGATGGACGAGGCCTGCAAGCGCCTGGACAAAGCCGGCGTCGTTTACCACATTCCTATTCCCGAGCAGCCCGGCGGATCATGCGACAACATTGCGTTCATAGACAAGACCTCGGTCGAATTCAAAACTACCCGCCCGATGAAGATTGTCTACACGCTGGACGGCAGCGAGCCTACAATTGATTCCATGCAATACACAGGGCCGCTGACCTTTACCGAAAGCGGACTTATCAAGATTGCCTGCGCTACCTCCTATGGAAAGCTTGGACCCGTACGCAGTATCACGGTCAGCAAGCAGACTCCCGCGAAAGCAACCGCCCCGGCCCAGGCATGGAAAGGCCTTCGGGCCCGCAGGACAGACGGCCGTTTCATGGATACGGCGGACATCGCCCCCGATGCTGTATGGACGGCCGTCCCGATCAGCGGCCTCAGGGACTTGGGGACTCTCGAAAAGTTCAACAAGAACATGCCCGATTCGCTTAAATACTTTGCGGCCGAGGCAGAAGGCTGGTTCAATGTCCCGAAGACCGGCGTCTACCGTTTCAATTCTGATACGGATGTAGTTCTGATAGACGACAAGATTGCTATCGACAACCGCAACACAGTCAAGCGCTTTTCACGACACGACATCGAACTGGCTCTTGAGCAGGGCCTTCACAAAGTAAAAATAGTCTACATATATAATGTAGTGGGCGGATGGAACTCCCTCCGATACAAGCCTGATGTCCTGATGCGCAGCGCTGGAGAGGAAAAATTCAAATCAATATCTATACACTGATCTACTCCCGCTCCGAGGAGAATGGACTTTAGAGGATTTTTTATTATATTCGTGTGCCATTTACTTTGAAATGGCTTACGAACTAAATGAAGATACACGTTACATCAGAAACCGGGCGTCTCAGGGAGGTTATCCTTGGACGCCCGGAATCGAATGGTCCCGCTCCGACCCCGCAGCAGACCTTCGATGCAAAATCATACGAATCCGCCTCAAAAGGCATTTATCCTAAGGATGAGGACATCATCCGCGAGATGGGAGCTTTCGAGGCCGTTTTGCTCAGACACGGGGTCAAAGTCCACCATCCCGCTCCTGTAGAAGGCTGCAACCAGATTTTCGCCCGCGATGTAGGCTTCGTCATCGACGATAAGATCATAGTCTCGAACATCATCCCGGACAGACAGGAAGAAATCGACGCCTACGACGAAATCTACAGCCAGATCCACTACAAACAGATTTACAACCTGCCCGAAGCAGTCCATGTCGAAGGAGGAGATGTAATCCTTTACGGAGATATTCTCTTTGTAGGCCAATACGCATTCAAGGATTATCCTCAGGTAAAAACAGCGCGAACAAACAGGCTTGCGCTCGACTACCTCGCGATGATCTTCCCCGAGAAAAACATCATTCCGCTCAACCTGCGAAAGAGCGATACAGACCCTTACGAGGGTATTCTTCATCTCGATTGCACCTTTATGCCGGTAGGCCGGGGCAAAGCTATCATATACAAAGACGGTTTCCTCAACCCTCGCGACGCCGGGCATCTCATCGAACTTTTCGGCCCCCAGAACGTATTTGAACTCACCAAAGAGGAGATGTACTGGATGAATTCCAACATTTTCTCCATCTCTGAGGATATCGTAGTAGTCGAGGAACACTTCACTCGTCTGAAGGCCTGGCTCGAAAGTCAGGGGATTACGGTAGAGACTGTTCCTTATCGTGAAATTTCCAAGATGGGCGGACTTCTTCGCTGCTCCACCCTTCCTTTATACAGAGACTAGACTATGGGAAAGCTTGTGATGGTCGCGTTCGGAGGGAACGCGCTCCTTAGGGCGGGCCAGAAAGGCACCTATGCCGAACAGCTCGCCAATGTCGAAGACGCATGCCGCTGCCTGCTGCCGCTGCTCGAGCAGGGCTGCTCGCTGGTAATAGGCCATGGAAACGGGCCGCAGGTCGGAAACGCGCTCCTGCGCCATGAAGCCGGGTCTTCTCAGTTCGGGCTGCAGGCGATGCCGATGGATTTTTGCGGCGCGGAGACCCAGGGCTCGATCGCGTATCTTATCGAGACCGCGATGGAACGCGTGCTGCGGGGGGCGGGGCTAGACCGTAAGGTTGTCTCGCTCGTGACCAGGGTCGAGGTTTCGGCCGAGGATCCCGCCTTCGCCGCTCCCTCGAAACCGGTAGGCCCCTACTATAAGGAGTGTCCGAACATTAATAAGGCAGGGGGTCTGGGGGGTACGCCCCACAGTCCCCTGGGGGTGCAGGGGGATAGTAGAGTTAACGGCGAAGCCGTGTATCGCGAAGATTCGGCCGGACGCGGATGGAGGAAGGTCGTGCCCTCACCCAAGCCGCTGGCCGTTCAGAATATCGAACTCTTGGAGCGTCTTGCCCGCGAAGGTTATATAGTCGTCTCCGTCGGAGGCGGCGGAATCCCGGTAGTCGAAGGAAAGGACGGTCGCCATGGGGTCGAGGCCGTGATTGATAAGGACCTGGCCTGCGCGCTCGCGGCCGTGAGGATGAAGGCAGACGAGTTTTATATCCTTACGGACGTCCCGAAGGTGTACGTTAACTTCCGCAAGCCGGGCGAGAAGGCGCTCGATTCGATGTCGCTGGACGAGGCGCGACAGTTCCTCTCCGAAGGGCAGTTCGCCGAAGGCTCGATGGCCCCGAAGGTCAGGGCCGGTATCTCGTTCGTAGAGAACGGCGGCGGAGAATGTATCATAACCGAAGCCGGCCAGCTCGGTAATCCTACTTGTGGAACTAGAATTACAAAATAACATATGGTTAACCTTAAAAACCGCAGCTTCCTCAAGCTGCTTGACTTCACCCCCGAAGAAATACAGTATCTTCTCGACCTCGCAGCAGAGCTCAAGGCCGACAAGAAAGCCGGACGCGAACACAAAACCCTCGTCGGTAAGAACATAGCCCTGATTTTCGAGAAAACCTCGACCCGCACCCGCTGCTCCTTCGAAGTGGCGGCCTACGACCAGGGCGCCCACGTCACCTACCTTGGGCCCAGCGGCAGCCAGATAGGAATCAAGGAAACGATGAAAGACACCGCCCGCGTTCTCGGACGCATGTACGACGGAATCGAATACCGCGGCTTCGCGCAGAAGACTGTTGAAGAACTGTCTGAGTATTCCGGAGTTCCTGTGTGGAACGGACTTACCAATGAATTCCACCCGACCCAGATCCTCGCAGACTTCCTTACGATGAGGGAACACTCCAACAAACCTTTGAATCAGATTTCATATGCCTATCTTGGCGATGCACGTTTCAATATGGGCAATTCCCTGCTGGTAGGCGGTGCGAAGATGGGAATGGACGTACGTGTCGTGGCCCCGAAATCCCTGCAGCCGGCCGCAGAGCTTGTCGCAGAGTGTCGGAAGGTCGCCGAGCAGACCGGCGCCCGTATCACCATCACCGACGATGTAGATGCAGGAGTGAAGGGCTGCGACTTTATCTACACCGATATCTGGGTCTCGATGGGCGAACCGGACGAAGTCTGGAAAGAGAGAATATCACTTTTGAAACCTTACCAGGTAAATGCTTCCCTTATGAAGCGCACCGGCAACCCTGACTGCAAGTTCATGCACTGCCTGCCGTCTTATCACAACAGAGACACCAAGGCGGGAGAAGACGTGTATCAAAAGTTCGGGATGGACGGAGTAGAAGTTACCGAAGAGGTCTTCGAAAGTCCCGCCAGCATCGTCTTCGACGAGGCGGAGAACCGCATGCACACAATCAAAGCAGTAATGGTAGCGACACTGGGCGAGTAACCTGATGATTTCTTCGAAGAAATCATTATATTTGAAGGTAATAAGTACCTAAGATGAATACTATTGCTCTTCAACTCGTAGTGGCGGCGATCGCCGTACTGTATTTCATTGTTACACTTATCGTAGTCAGACGCAAACCTGGGCTTTTGTGGGTTTGCGCGGCGCTGGTGGCGCTTGGTGGAATCCTGCTTTATTGGCAGGCCTACGCCGGCGTCAAAGCATTCATCCCTCATCTGGTGATGAGCGTCCTGACCGGACTGGATCTTTTCCTGTTCAGGGCATACACGATAGGGATGGTTAGCAACTTCTTCTTCGGAGAAGGCAATGTCGGCAACCTGATCATCCTGTACGGCCTTATGCTCTGCGCTGTGTGGACGACCTCTCTGGCCGCAATCCACGTCTTCGCGCGAAAGCTCGAAAGCCGTATCTGGCTATGGTTCAACACTCTGGGTAAGAGCAAGGCCCCGGTACACCTTATTATCGGAGTTAATCCCCGTAGCATCAGCCTCGCCCGCAGCCTGAGGGGCAAGGGCCGCATCGTCGTTCTGGACGACGCCGCGCATATTCCGAACAGCCAGAGAGGAAAGATGGATTTCTTCGGAGTGATCCGCGGAATCAGGGTCGAATCCCCGCTGGTCGGCAGGCTGCGCCAGGAAGCGCCGTGGGCGACAGTCATCAAGGGAACGCTCTCGCTTCGCAGACTCGACCGCTGGCTCGCCCTCGAATCGACCTGCGTCTATCTGCTGTCCGAGGACCTTTCGAACAACATCGCCGTCGCGATCAGGCTCGACAAGCGCGGCAAGGCCCAGATATGGTTCGCCGCCAGCGGAAATATCCTGACCGAGCAGCTTCCTATCGCTCACCCGCGCCTGCATCTGGTAGACCCTTCCGCCCTTTCGGCCGCGAGCCTCAAGCGCGAGGAGGATTTGTACCCCGTCCGGTATGTAAAGGTTGCGACGGACCAGGAAGGCAAGCGCCTGGGCTATGTAGAATCGCGCTTCGAGTCGATGGTGATCGGCTTCGGAGGATGCGGCCAGGGAGTGACCGAATTCCTCTATGAGTGGGGCGCGTTCGTCGGGAAGGACAAGAAACAGGTACCGCTGAGAATCGATGCAGTAGACAGCAATATGGACGCTCTCGTCCCTTCGTTCAAGGAGAATCACCCGGGACTGACAGACGGAAGGATCGTCTTCCACGCCATCAATTCCGAGAGCGCCGAGTTCCGCAAACTGCTGGACGAGCGCCTTCCCGCCCTCAACTGGGTAGGAATCTCGCTCGGAGACGACGAGGCCACTATGAAGACCGCACTCCAGATTGCGAAGCGCTTCTTCGTGATGAGCAAGAACCCCATCCAGGTCGAAGGCGCGGCGATGGACGAGCAGGCTAACGGGACCAACGGTTTCGTAATCGCGGTCCGTCTGGAAAGCACTCAGGCATACGCAGACACTATCAAATTCTCGAAAGAGAACTATGGAGTAGAGATCATCCCGTTCGGCGAACGCGAAAAGATCTGGACCTACGACAACATTACCGGAGGAGACACAGCGAAATATGCCCGCGTCTTCTACGACGGATACACAGCTTCCGCCGGAACCGTCTTCGTGAGCTGGGAAGACAGGGCTAAAGCGATTCTCGCTTCAGACAAGACTCCGCTCTGGAAAGTCCAGGAACTCCGGCGCAAGACCTCTCAGGACTATTCCGATTACTTCCACCGCAAGGTCAAGAGCCAGCTCAGCGACCTGTTTGGTCCGAAGTATGAGGGTGTCTGGAATGACATTCCTGTAACCTACGAAGGCAAACACTACAGCGGCGCAGATCCCAAGACAGAAAAGGTCCTGGAGTATCTGGCTATCGGCGAACACCTCCGCTGGGAGGCCTCACACCGTGCCGCCGGCTACCGTCCCGGCAAGGCGAAGGCCGAAGACAGGAAGATCCACACCGACCTCGTACCTTACGAGTCTCTGTCCGAGGTCGCAAAACACTACGACTGGATAGTAGTAAGAACATCTCTTAAAATAAAGTAATATGAGCAGCTCTACGTCAGGCTCCTGGCGCCGCTACAACATATTCCTCTCGTCCACCTTCAAGGATATGGACTTCGAGAGGGATGTCATCAAGTTCAAAGTTATTCCCGCCCTCAACCGGCGCTTTCGCGACCGCAGGGTGGAGCTTCAGGCGATAGACCTTCGGCTCGGAGTAAACACCTCGAATATGAGCGAGGCGGAAAGCGAGCGCAAGGTCCTGTCCGTCTGTACGAGCTGCATCGACAGCTCGCGCCCGTTCTTTATCGGCCTCATAGGCCGCCGCTATGGATGGGTGCCGCCCGTAGAGAGGTGGAAAGAGTTCATCGCCGGGCTCTCGGACGAAGAACGCGAAATACTCGCGGGCACGGCAGGCTGCTCAGTGACCGAGATGGAGATAGTCTACGGCGCACTTTCGCAGGGCAGCTTCGACTCGTCCCACGTTCTGTTTTTCCTGCGAGACGACGCTTCGTACGACGGAATTCCCGAGGATTTGAAGCCCACTTTCTGCGACACTGACCCCGAGAATCTCAGGCGTCTTGATACTCTTAAGCAGAAAGTCCAGCACCTCTTCGGCGAGCGCGGCGGCGCGGACGACCGCTGCACCCCGTATCACCTCGAATGGACCGAAGGTGGTTTTAGTTCGGCCGAATTCGAGCGGATAGTCACCGAGCAGCTTGCCCGGCAGATCGAGGCCGAGACGGCGCGCGAAGAGCAGGAAGGGACCGCGACCTGGTGGGCTCAGGAAAAGGAGCTCGAAGAGTCGACCCTGCTGAGATTGTTGCCGGGATCGATAGAGCTGGATGTGTACGATGAGGATGAGGATGAGGAGGAGGAGGAAGAAGAGGAAGAGGAGGACGATTCCTCCGATGTAGCGGTTTGGTATGTCCAGGGCTACGGAGCCAGCACCCACATGGCCCAGGATTATGTACAGTGGGACGAGGATACGGATGTCATCCGCCTGCTGGCCGTGTTCGGACTGTCGGAGTACAGTTCGTCTATGCGCCCGGTTATCGCCCGCTGGATCCACGAACTCGCCGAGCGCGTCGGCCGCGAAGAACTTCCGGAAGACGAGCTTATGCTCGGGAAAATGCCCGAACCGGAGCTTTTCAATCTGTTCGAAGAGTTGGTCGAAGAAGCCGCGGAAGACAACTATATCTACATCTATATGGACGACGTCGAGGCCCTGGAGACAACCTCTCCCAAGGACCTCTATATGCCTTGGCTCGATCACATAAAGGACGACGTCAACGTTATGATCAACCTCCAGGACGAAAGCGAAGCCCGCGAAAAGGTCCTGGAAGCATATCCTTATCTGTCCAGAAAAATGATGATTGGAGTCGAGGCCGATCAGGAGGCTGCTACCGAGCTCATCGAGAATTACGAGCAGACCTTCTTCCTCGAACTTCCGGAGAAGATCAAAAAGCAGATGATTAAGGCTGCCACCTCGAAGAAGAAGACGCTCTCGCCTCTGAAGGTCCACAGCATCTTCCGCATCTTCGAGTCGCTCACCCAGGAAGACTTCCGGCAGATTCGCGGCAAAAAGGGCAGCCAGATCGATGCCATCAACGGCTATCTCGAGGACATTTGGAAGGATATGCCGGATGCCACTTACGACATCATGACCTTCATGGTCAACCAGATAGTGAAGAACCTCGCGCTGGGAGAGAACATGCGCCAGGCAATCTGGACTATAGCAGCCGCGCCCGGAGGCCTTCGCGAGAGGGATATAGCCCACTTCGCCGGGCAGGACTGGGATATGGTCCAGTTCTACCGCGCGATGAATTTCCTCCACGACTTCTTCTACGAGGACCATGCCCGCCACCTCTGGAGAGCCAAGTATATCACCCGCCCGGAAGACGGCCTCGGCGGACGCCAGAAGCAGATTTCCGAGTACATCCTTACGCTTGACCCCAACGATTCGCTGCGCGAGACGATGGGCCTGTACTTCGCGCTCGGCGGCTGCGATCCTTCTCATTTCGCGGCCTACATGGTCGAGGGCGACTATCTCCACGGACAGCAGATGAGCGATCTCGTCCATTTCCATGGGCCGCAGATCCGCCAGCTGCTGCGCGAGGGCTATCTCGCTTCGGAAGATTTCGAAAAATATTGCAAGGCGCTTCCTGCCGGGCAGAGGCTTCAGCTTATGATGGACGTCGTTACCGCACTTGCCGACCTCCGGGAAGAGCGCGAGGAAGTCCACGGGCGGATGGCGCTCTGGCTGGACGATGTCCAGCTCGAGTCTCTGTCTGATGTAGATGCCTTTACCTGCGCGAGCATACTCTGCGGTCAGCGGGAGTCAATCCCGCATCTGGAGAAAGCCCTTGTGGCCGCCCGCAGGTGTGATTCGCTCGGCTTTCCTACCTCGAAACAATTGGTCTCGATGGTTTCGAGTCTTCTGCTGATGCAATATCAGAAGAAGGGTATGGTCGAGAAGGCTGAAGAGCTTCGCAGAGGGGCCGGGACCGGCGTACGGAGCGCCAGGGAGCGCTTCACGGCGCTCAACGCGCTCGTCGCCCAAGCCGGCACCGCCTCGCGCATGATAAGCAAACAGAAACGCCTTGAGTTGCTCGACAGTTTCTTTAAGGAGTATTATACTATCGTGGACGATCTGGAACTCAACCAGGAGACCTTTGAAGCCCGCTTCAAATCATACAATATCTTTATCAACGCCATCTCAGTCCTTTTGACCGAAGAACTGTATGAGCGTGCGTTGGAAGAATTCGTACGCTTTATCCCCTCGATGAAGCTATTCTACAGGGCAAGTAACTTCTTCAGCTGGCCCGAGGCCCTCGAAAAATACCTGTCGTTCCATATGCTTCTTACGATGTCGGCGTGGAATGTAATGAAATCGCGAGGGATCGAATGGCGGTTTGCCCAGAGCGACGAGCCCCTTTCCCTTATTGCCGACCTGGCGTATACGGCTGCCGTCGAAGGAGGAAACCTTCTGAAGGAAATCGACCCGGACAACGAATGGATAAAGAATTTCCGCAAGATGTTTACGGGGAATATGGACAGAGTCGAGCTGGTCAGGGATTTCCGCGCAGACATCGATCTTAAAGACATAGACACTTATATTCAGGAAGCATATGCTGAGACGCAAAATTGACCGCATACTCTCCGAAGGAGAAGGTAAACAACTTGCATGGCTTGCCGGCATCGCTCTGGCGCTGTTTCTAGTCCTCGTGCTGCTCGGAAGTTTCTGGGCCCTGGGGTGGACAGAAATACTGAATCTGTATCTGGATCCGGGCAGCTACCCGCTCGAAGCGAAGGAGGGCAGCCAGGGCGCGCTGAACATCTTCAGCCTCCTTATCGCTTTCGGCGGCATCCTGGTTCTGAACGCGCTTACCATTTCCGCGTTTTCCAATGTTTTCGACAACATTTCGGAGAAGTACCGCAAGGGCGAAAGGCGCTACCGTCTGAAAGACCACATCCTCATCCTCGGCGGCGGCCGCCAGCTCCTCGATATGCTCAAGGCCCTGCGCGGGACGCCCGAATTCGCCGGGCGCGAAATAGTTGTCATGACCTCTTCCGACGTGGAAACGCTACGCGACGAGATAGGGACCGCGCTGGACGACCCTAAATTCTGCAAGCGCCTGATATGGTACCGCGGCGAACGTGACAACGAAGGCGACCTTCGCAGCGCCTGCTCATCTGCGGCATCCCGGATTTACCTGATCGGCGAGGACGGCGAACCGGCCCACGACTCGGTCAGCATCGGCTCCATCAGCCTGCTTCGCTCGATTTGCGAGGGTTCCCAGGGTGGGCCCATCCCCTGCTTCGTGACGCTGGAAATGCACTCGAGCATCGACGTGTTCAACTACCTGCCCTCGCCTGCTGACTCGCGCCTGCAGGTGGAAATCGTCAACGCCAGCGATTATATGGCCGAGCAGCTGCTGGTCGATACCGCTTTCCTGCCCGTTCCGGGCGAGGGCCAGTCGCTGCGCATCGTCATCGCCGGACTTGGGCGCATGGGCCGCTCGATTGCGAGCATCGCCGCTCAGATATGCCACTTCCCTAAGGGCGGGCGGACCGTCATCTCGTTCGTCGATGAGCGCATGCAGGAGAAGATGGACAATTTCGTCGCGAATCATCAGAGTCTGTTCGACCTCTCGCATTATACTTACATCTCCCCCGTCGGCCGGACCGGATACGTTCCGAAAAACGGCTATGGCGACTTCCTCGATGTAGAGTGGGAGTTTATCGACAGCCCGCTGGCATCTGAACTCACCCGCGGCCTGCTAGCGAAGTGGGCTGACGATCCGGCTCAGAAGCTCGTTATGGTCCTTTGTTACGAGGATGCGTCGGCGTGTATTTCTTCGGCTTTACATCTGCCGAAGGCCCTGTATAAGGCCGGTATTCCGGTAGCCGTGTATCAGAAAGCCCACCCGGAGGTATTGGAAGCCGCACGCGCGAGCGGGCAGTTCGGCTCGCTCACGATTTTCGGCGAGGCCTCGGAGGGCAGCGACGCGCTTTTCCTGCGCCGTTCGCTTTACGGGAAGAGGGTCAATTTCCTGTACGATAGGAAGTACGGCGGCGCGAGCGCTACGCCCGACGAGGCGTGGGCCCCACTGTCTTTCGCCCACAAACTCTCGAGCATCGCCAGCGCGAACTCGATCCCGCTGAAGCTCCGCGCCTTCGGGCTGGAGCCCACCCGCGCCGCCGTGGATGCTCTGTCAGGAGAGGTTCTGGCTTCGCTTTCGGATGTCGAACACCGCCGCTGGATGATCTCAGTCCTGATGCTGGGCTACTCCGCCGCTCCTGCCAAGGAGCGCAAGGACCGTTCGCGCTTCAAAGAGCTTAAGAACAAGGAGTTCATCCATCTGGATATCGCCCCTTACGACGAGATCGCCGAGGAGGCCGACAAGGATACGATTATCGTCAAGAATATCCCGTTCATTGTCAACGGGGAGCAGATCGTATGATAGAGATTAAGACCATTCCTTCGGAGGATGTCCTTTACGGAGAGAGCAAATGGTGGGGCTTCCCGGACCTGCCCGATGATCTTGACTGGCCTACAGTTGAAGCTTCGGATGAAGGCGAAACCTTCGAAGATCCGCTGACTTTTATCTGCCAGATACGCTGCTCGGAGTTGGCGGAGCTTGACCCCGAAGGGCTGCTGCCCCACGAGGGCATGCTTTACTTCTTCGCTGCCCTGGACTATTTCCTGGGAGATCTTGACGCATTTACCGCTCCGGGGATGGGAGAGTGGCCTGCAGAGTGTTTCCGAGTGTTGTACTCCCCAGTTTGTGAGGGTTTGAATACACACACTCTGATGTACGACGAAGACACTCCCGCAGCCCTGGCGCCTGAAAACATATCATTCAAGACCCCCGATCGGGAATCTTATACCGGATTGCTTGGCGAGCCGTACATGGAAGAGACGCGAGAGGCAATGCCCGGTCTTATCTCCTTGCTCCAGATTGATGAAAACGACAACTGGGGGCTCCGCTTCTTCGACTGCGGGATGCTGAACTTTATGATAAAACCCGCGGACCTGAAGGCCCGCAGGTTTGACAAAGTCCGTGTCTGGCTGTATTCGGCCTAGCTGATGGCGTCGAGGCTGGGGACGTAGTTGCGCTGGACCTGGCTTGCGAAGATCTGGGAGACCTCCTTGACGCTGAGGCCGAGCTGCTGGCCGATGTGGTAGATGAAGTTGACCTCTTTCTCAGTGATGTCTTTATCAGCCAACACAACTCCTACTATATAATCCAAAAGTGCAGGCTTGAGGCTCGGATCATATTGGATTATCTGGTTTACAGACTCTTCGAAGAGTTTGTCTACATCTTTCTTAAGGATATCGTCGAGGAAAGCGCGGGGGAAGATGTTCGAGTTGGAGAGATTCCTCAGGATATGTTCGTACTCTTCCTTCGCGACATTGCCGTCGATATTGGCGGTGATGATTCCGGCAGTAGCGATGAAGACCGACATCGGACCGTCAAGAGGACTGTTACCAACCTTGAGCAGTATCTGAATCAGCTGGTCCATTCCGTGGTCGAGGGCCTCCTGACTGATGGCATTCGCGTACATATTGATAGCCTCGATGCGGATAGGATTCACGGGATGATCGTAGTGGCTCATTCCTCCTCCGTGAAGGAAATAATCCAGATGCTTTGTGTTGTCGATGAGAAGGTCCCCAAGACCTACCTCCATCCTCTGCAGGTCAAGTCCTGAAGCCATCTTGAAGAAAGCCGTCACGCAGGCGCCCAGGTTCTCGCAAGCAAGATAGCCGTAGCGGTCGGCAACCAGTTCGGCGAGGTTGTCGTGGAGATGGATCTTATACTGGAGAGTAACCGGCGGCATAGTAGTCTGAGGCGGATAAACGAACCAGATAAGCCTCTTCAGGGCGGTATCCTGATTGATGAGATGGCCGAGTTCATGGCCGATTACGAAGCGCAGCTCGTCTTCGTTCATCAGGTTGAACAGTTCCGAATTAATGTTTACGATATGAGGCTGATCTCCCTCTGCCGCAATTGAGAAGGCGTTGATTTCGGAAGAACCGGTTACATAGAAATCCACATCTTCCTTGAAGCCAAGTTTATCCTTGACCTGGTGACAAAGTGTGTAGAAAGAACTCAGAAGATTCTCGTCTGCCTTCATACAGTGGCCTTCCATCTTGCTGCGCCAGTAGTTGTCGCTGTCGGAGGAATATTCTGCGTTCTTTAGGACGAATTTGACGACATCTCCCTGAAGGGCGTCGTAAATCTGGCTCTGGAGAGCCTTCTCCAATCTAATTTCGGGATTAAGCATATTACTGAATTTTTGCAATTATTATCGATATGTTGTCCGTCCCTCCGGCCTCGCAGGCCATACGGAGAAGATCGGTAGAGGTAGCGCCGCCCGCCAATACCTGCTCCAGCGACTCATCCGGGACCATGTCGCACAGGCCGTCGGAACACAGCAGCAGCCCATCGCCCGGCAGCAGTTTACCGTCAAGCGGGTCCACGGCCAGGGAGCCCTTACCCCCACCGCCAAGGCAGTTGAGCAGCCTCTTATCGGC
>Ga0247611_10004805_pt1 | contig 18430 bp, 12 predicted proteins | sample 177DNAGHGhighgp2_FD_192422 | JGI IMG/M metagenome (GOLD analysis project Ga0247611, IMG submission 192422) | Sheep rumen microbial communities from Palmerston North, Manawatu-Wanganui, New Zealand - 1770 DNA GHGhigh gp2 | ecosystem: Host-associated > Mammals > Digestive system > Stomach > Rumen... | reverse complement strand
TGAGTAGCCCCATCTGATCTACGACCAGCGTACGCGTATGCTGCAGGTTCTTCTCGTCCGCCTCGGAGAGCAGTACGTGCTTGCCCTGCCAGAGATGGAAGATGCTGTGCAGATGTTCGCGGTCGATCTCATGCGGCACCAGCACCAGGCGTACCTCGGGATGCGAGGCCACGTACTGATGCAGCAGCGCTTCGTCCTCGGGCCAGGTGCTTCCCGCCACGATGACCTGCTGCTGTCCCTCTACAAACTGCCGTACGGCGGGTATCTCCTTGGCATGACCGGCGATGCTGGTCACGCGGTCGAAACGCGTATCGCCCGAGAGGCTGGTCTGGGTGATGCCATACCGCTTGAGCAGGTCGATAGAGTCCTGATCCTGCACAAAGAGGTGGGTGAACTGCTTCAGTAGTCGGCGCTCGCTGCCGCCGTACCAACGGAAGAAATACTGATCCTTGCGGAAGATGGATGCCACCGAATAGAAGGGCACCTTCTGCTTGCTGAGCTGACGGATATAGGCCGGCCAGAACTCATACTTGATGAATATAGCCATGCTCGGCTTCACCATCTCGATGAAGCGCTTGGCATTGCGGCGCGTAGCAAAGGGCAGGTAGGTTACCAGGTCCACCTTGTCGTAGGTCCGTCGCATCTCATAGCCCGAGGGCGAGAAGAATGTCAGCAGGATCGGACGCTGGGGTTGCTCCTCGCGCAGACGCTCGATAATCGGACGGGCTTGCTCAAACTCACCCACCGAGGCGGCGTGAAACCACACACAGTCGCGCAACGGACGGTCCGGATGGGCCTCCTGATAGACCGCCAGATCATGGAACGCCTGACGCTGACCCTTCACCAGTCGGCGGGCACGTTTATGACCGAAAAAAGCGGCTATTCGTAGTATAAAAAAGTAAAAGTGCATACTCTTGCATAATAAATATCGCGCAAAATTACTACTTTTTTTTGATATATGCAAATTTTGTTGTACCTTTGTAGCCGATTTTGGAAGTTATGGAAACAAGTGTGGTCATTTTGGCAATAGAATCGAGTTGCGACGACACCTCGGCAGCCGTTATTCGTGACGGCCGATTGCTGAGCAATGTCATCGCCTCGCAGAAGGTGCATGAGGAGTATGGCGGCGTGGTGCCCGAACTGGCATCGCGTGCGCATCAGTTGAATATCGTACCCGTGGTGGACGCCGCGTTGCGTCGTGCGGGTGTGGCGCGTGAGGAACTGTCGGCGATCGCTTTTACGCGCGGTCCAGGTCTGTTAGGGTCGCTCTTGGTAGGCACGTCCTTCGCCAAGGGCCTGGCTCTCTCGCTGGGAATACCTCTCATCGAGGTCAACCACCTGCAAGGACATGTGCTGGCGCATTTCGTAGAACCCTCCGAGGAGATGAAAGCGGCCCTTAAGATGCCGGACGAGATACGTCATCCCGAGTTCCCGTTCCTGTGCCTGCTGGTTTCCGGTGGCAACAGCCAAATAATATTAGTCGAAAGTCAAAAGGTGCCTTTGGGCACTCCGATAAATGTCGAAAGCACCCATCTGCCAACGTTTAAAATTCTGGGTCAGACTATCGACGATGCCGCCGGTGAGGCCTTTGATAAGTGCGCCAAGGTGCTGGGACTGCCGTATCCGGGTGGTCCGCACGTAGATCGGCTCGCCAAACTGGGTGATCCTACGCATTTCCATTTTGCCCGTCCTAACATTCCGGGCTACGACTACTCGTTCTCCGGCCTCAAGACCTCGTTCCTCTATACCATTCGCGACCTGCTGCGGGAGCATGGGGTAGAGACGGTGGATGAACTGGCCGAACGGATCCCCAACCTACGCGAGGACCTCTGTGCGGCGCTCCAGGAGACGGTCATCGACGTGCTGATGCGAAAACTGAAGAAGGCGGCTAAGGACCTGGGCATCACCCACGTAGCCGTAGCCGGTGGTGTATCGGCCAACAGCGGCCTGCGTCAGGCCTTCCTGGATTATGGTCGCCGCTACCGCTGGCAGGTATATATCCCGCCCTTCTCCTTCACCACCGACAATGCCGCCATGGTGTGCCAGGCCGGCTATTTCAAGTACCTGGATCATGACTTCTGCCCGATAGACGCTGTACCGTATGCGAAAACGACGATTTAGTCGTTAGTCGTTGGTCGTTAGTCGTTGGATGAAATGAACAAATGGTAAATGAATAAATGGTAAATGAGCAAATCGTAAATAGGCTTAAGCCGTATAGTGACGTCATCATCTTCATGCTGACGTTGCTGGTGGCGAACTATTTCTGGAAATTCACCGTCATGGGGGATGAGGACGGCGTACAGGAGATGGTGACCTGGTTCGGACTCGACATCACGGCGCCCTTCAGCTGGATGAGTCGTCATATCGCCGCCCGCGTCTATTGGCTGGTGAGTCTGGTGAACGATAGCGTCATCATGCGGGGCGACCACGTGGTAGGTTTTCCCAACGGTCATGGCAGCAGCATCGTTTGGGGGTGCTCAGGCCTAAAGCAACTCTTCATCTGGCTGTGCCTGATGCTGACCGTTCGCGGCGGATGGAAGCATAAACTATGGTTCATCCCCCTTGGCGCCATCGTGTGCCACGGCTTTAATATCCTGCGTATCGCACTGATCACACTCTTCTTGGAAAACCATCCCGACTGGTTTCCCGTGCTCCACGACTATATCTTCAAGTACCTGTTCTACGGCTTGATGTTCCTGATGTGGGTATGGTTCGTAGAGGGTATCCGCGGACCTCAACGACAGAGCGCGCAGAAGTCGCAGTAGGTGCATTTCCGTTCCGGTTCGTACTCTGAGGTGAACGCCACCTCCGGATTCAGAATCTCGGTAGCTATCCTGCGTACATTATCCGTGAAAGTATCTTTTAGGGCCTCCAGGTTCAGCTGGTCGTCCTCTTCTTTCATGCGTACAGCGGTCGATTCGTTGCTACCCAGTCGCAGACCGTATATCTGCGGCGCGATAGGTCGTCCCTCCGGATTGGGGTATAAGAGCGAATAGAAGATGGTCTGCATGGCCGCATCGCGCATATTATTGCTGTCGGTGCTGAACAGGTTCTCCTCCTTGCCGATCACGGGTTTGGCCTTACCTGTCTTATAGTCCGCCAAGCGTATCACGCCGTCTTTCTCCTCCACGCGGTCGATATTGCCGGTCAACTTGATCTGGCGTCCGTCCTCCAACTGCAGTACCCCCTCGCAATGCATCTCGGCACGCAGGTAGCGGAAGGGCGTCAGCCCTTTGTCGCGCTCCAGCTGCAGATCGATATAGCGCCTTAGCACCGTCATGGCCAGTTCGTCATCCTGTATCTCACGGGTCTCCGGCATCTTGCCCCATTCGGCATCCAGCTGGGCCAGCATACGCTCGATATCGGTGCGCTCCACCATCTTGCCCTGCAGGGGCTGGTAGAGGTGCTCCAGGATCTCGTGGAAACAGGTACCCAGTTGCCTGTTGTCGGTCTCTTCGGTCACCTCCTTAGGCGCTTTCAGGCGTGCGATATACTGCCAGTAGAACTTGGCCGGGCATTTCAGGTAATCCTTGATGGCCGAAGCCGACAGGCCGCGGCGGCCTTTAGGATCGAAGTAGGCGTTCAGTTGCTCCAGGACATGCTCGTCCTTGCGGATGGCCAGCGGTTCACGGATAGTAGTTGAACTGTCGGGCTGCACGATCTCGTGGCGGATGGTCATGCTGTACTGGTAGCGCAGTTGACTCAGGTAACGCGAGGGTTCGCCCACGTTCTCGGTATCCGAATTGCAGATGAAGACCACCTCCCGGGCGTACGACAGCATGCGGTAGAAATTATACGCAAAGATGGCATCCTGGCGTTCCGGTGTGGGTAGTCCGAAACCGCGACGCAGGGTATAGGGAATAAAGCTGTGGCCGGTACTACTGCCGGGATAGAGGGTGTCGTTGAACCCCGTGATGATAAGCCTATCGAAGTCCAGTGCACGCGTCTCCAGCACACCCATGATCTGCAGGCCCTCCAGGGGTTCGCCGGCATAGGGTATGGTGCGGTCGTCCAGCAGCATCTCCATGAGAACGAACAGCTCCTGCGCCTCTACGGCTACGGGGTACTGTCGGAGTGTCTGCTCGATCTGATTCAATGCTGTATGGATGGTATAGAGTTCCTCGGTGGGATCGTCGCTCACCTGACGCAGGATATCGCGCACATAGTCCAGGGTCTGGGTCTGCTGCTTGGGGCTGCGGAAGAGGCTATCCAGCAGCGGATGCTCGGGGATCACCTGCTCGGGCACGTAGATCAGGTTCTGCTGCTCGATCTGTTGCAGCAGCGCTCGGCTCTCCTCCAGGGCGTATTTTCGTACGAAGCGGTGGTTCAGCAGGTTGACCACATCCTGGTGGTAATAGCCCGCTTCGGTCTGGCGCTGCAGCAACATGCGCAACAGGCCCAGCAGGGCATACGCCGGCGTGGTACGCAGCGGATAACCCATCGTCACGTTCACCTTGTCGATCTGCTCGGGTAGGCAGTTCAGGATGGGTAGCAGCATGCGTTCGTCGGGTAGCACGACGGCCGTCCGCGTGAGCGGTTCGTGCGGCTCTCCCTTCGGAAACATGTCGTTCAGCACCCGCCATACCTCATGTGCCTCACCCGTCGTACTCGGTACGCTGATGAGTCGGATATCTTTCTCTTCGTCCTCGCGGGTACCGATATCGGTCAAGCCGAATAGCTCCTTGTTGCGTTCGATGAAGAGCGAGGTGCGGTTCTCGGGGTCCGCCACCTTGCGGTCGGTATAGTCGAAATGAAACTCCGCCAGACCCGCTTTGCGGAGCAGCACCAAGAGTTGTTCTTCGCTACCCGTCAGGGCGTTGAAGCCGATGAAGACATAGTGCTTCCGGAGCCGTCCCGGGCTCAGCGTGTCCCAGTTCTCGATCAGGTGGCGGTGCAGCAGGCCCTCGTAGGCCAGGCCGTCCCGCAGCAGTTCCTCGCGAAAGGCGCTATAGACCGGCCATAGGCAGTCCCACAGGTGCATAAATCGTTCCGTGGTCTCCTTGCCCTGCGGCTTGACCTCTTGCCAAAAGGTGCTGATAGCGTCGCGTTGCCGGTCGCTCAGGTAGCCGAACTGCTCATCCACCATCCGTAGGTCGCGTATCGTGGTGAAGAGTTCGCGCACATTCGGCGTCAGGTGGTTATCCACCTCCGAGAAGTCCTGCAGCAGCATCTTGCCCCAGTAGATCCAGTCGCCCAAGGTCTCGTCGCTGTGCGTCTGCTCGCGATAGACATGATAGAGGCGAATGAGCAGGGTCAACTGATCGACGGTATGCAGCGGACTGAGTGCCGCAAAGCAGTCGTTGATAGTTAGTATCTCGGGTGCCCAGATCGGGTGCTGCATCTCGCCCGCCAGGTAGTGACGGAAGAAGAGTCCCGCACGGCGGTTGGGGAAGACAAAGGTGTAGTCCTGTATCCGGTCGCCCGCTTCGCGGACCATCTGCTTGGCCAGTTGCTGTAGGTAGGAATGCATGCGCTTATCGGGTTTGTATCTTGTAGATAATCTTCTCTATCATGCGCTTGATGAGGCCGATCATGCCCCATACGCCGCTGGTATGTACCTGTTCGCTCAGCAGCACGTCCGTGCCGGCCGCACCCGTTTGCTCGGGATACAGGATCATGTAGCTGTAGCCCCCAAAGAAGCGCTCCAGCATGTCGGGTATCTGCTTAAATAGGGTATTGTAGCTGGCCGTAGCCTGACGGGCACTCACCATCACGATCATGTCGTCCGGCCGTGCCTCCTTAGCCATCATGAGCACGTCTTCCCAGTCGCCCATCTCGCGGTAGGAAGCCCTGAGGTACTTACCCTTACGACGGCACATGACGCGCAGCGCCTCGCGGGTGTCTTCGTCGCAGAAGAAGACCACCTTGGCACCTATCTGGCTACTCAATCTTCTTACTTGACCGAAGCACGAGATGAAGTCATGCTCCTTCTCTGCATGCTTCGGAACGGCTACCAGCAGGCGGTTGACCGTACTCAATGTCTGCTCGGCATGATAGACGATCACGGAACGTGACGTACGTTCAATATGTTCACGCGCCTCCTGCCAGTTCTGCTCCGTAGCAAACTCGGTGCGGTGCAGGTCGCTCAGCGTACTCAGTTCCTCCAGTTGTGGCAGCAGGTCTTCGCCCACGGACAGGACCAACCAACTGTCGTCCTGACGGTCGGCCTCCAGACGCGACTCCTCCTGCAGGGCCAGTTCCTTGGCCGCATGCTCCGTTACGAAACTGGAGATGGTGCATAGTATCAATATCATCAGCACCGCACCGTTCAATATATGCGGACTGAAATAGCCTATCTCATAGCCTATCGTCACGATGGCCAGCGTACCGGCGGCCGTGGCGTGGGTCAGACCGAATGCCAACTGACGCTCCATGCCGCTCAGGCCGAAACGCATCTGGGCGATCCAGGCGGCCAGCCACTTACCCAGCAGCTTCGTACCGATCATCACACCCGCTATCGCCAGCGTCCACCAGCTCTCCCATACCAGACTCACATCGATAATCATACCCACGCTGATCAAGAACAGCGGTACGAACAGGCTGTTTCCGATGAAGTTGATGCGCTGCATCAGCGGACTGCGGTTGGGTACGTACTTATTCAGCGCCACGCCACATATGAAGGCACCCAGGATGCTCTCCAGTCCGGCCCAGTCGGCCAGCCATGCGGCACCCACCAGCATCGCCATCACCAGCATATAGCAGAACATCGGATCATGTTCCCGTAGGAACGCCCTACGTGTGATAAACGGAAATACCTGCAGCACGACTACGGCAAACAGTAGCGTCTTAGCCAGCAGTACCCACCAGAACGAGGCATCCGTCGCACTCAGCATCTTGCCTTTTAGCATAGCCAGCACCAGCAGCGAAAGCGTGATAGTCAGCATCGTTCCGCCCACCACGATATTCACTACGCGCTGGTTTTGAACGCCGTAGCGACTCACTATCGGATAGGTCATCAGCGTGTGGCTACCGTACATCGCTCCCAGCAACATGCTCGTGCTCCAGCTGAACTGCAGCACCCAGCGGCTCGTCACCACGCCCAGCACAAAGGGCAGCAGAAAACTCAACACGCCGTACTCGGCCGCCTGACGCTTGTGCTGCGAGAAATTGTTGCGGTCGATCTCAATACCCGCCTGCAACATGATATACAGCATACCCAGTTTTCCCAGGGTCTGGATCGTCTGCGTACCGCTAAACCAACCCAGGCCGAACGGAACGATGGCGATACCTGCCAGGATAAACCCGACGATGCTCGGCACATGGATCTTACGGCACACGGGCGGTACGATCAGAATAATTCCGATCATCAACGCCAGTACACTCAGCTGATTATCAAAGATAAACTCGCTCATATTATCTAACGACTAACGACCAACGACTAAAGGAACTTTCCTGTAATGCTGTCTTTACATTGCTTCACGTCCTCCGGCGTACCTTCTGCTACGATGCGTCCGCCGCCTCGTCCGCCTTCCGGTCCCAGGTCAATCAACCAGTCGCAGGCGCGTATCACGTCCAGGTTGTGCTCTATTACCACCACCGTATTGCCGCGGTCCACCAGTTGGCGCAGCACGCCGTTTAGCACGCGGATGTCCTCAAAGTGCAGACCCGTGGTGGGTTCGTCCAGGATATACAGCGTACGGCCCGTCGACGGACGCGACAGTTCGGTGGCCAACTTGATACGCTGACTCTCGCCGCCCGAGAGGGTGGTGGAGGGTTGCCCCAGTTTGATATAACCCAGTCCTACATCCTGTATCGTCTTGATCTTACGCAGAATAGTGGGTTGGTTCTCAAAGAATTCCACCGCCTGATTCACCGTCATATCCAGTATCTCGCCGATCGACTTACCCTTGAATCGCACCTCCAGCGTCTCCTTGTTATACCGCCGTCCGTTGCAGGCCTCGCAGGGCACAAACACATCCGGCATGAAGTGCATCTGTATCGTCTTGAAGCCGTTTCCCTTGCATTCCTCGCAGCGTCCGCCGCGCATATTGAACGAGAATCGGCCCGGTTTCCATCCGCGCATCCGTGACTCCGGCATCTGGGCAAACAGGTCGCGTATGTCGTTGAACACATTCGTATAGGTGGCCGGATTCGATCGGGGCGAACGACCTATCGGCGACTGATCCACGTTGATCACTTTGTCAATCTCCTCCAGCCCCTCTATCTCGCGATACGCCAGCGGCTTCTTCAGGCTGCGGTAGAAATGCTGCGACAGGATGGGGTAGAGCGTCTGGTTGATGAGTGTCGATTTGCCGCTACCGCTCACGCCCGTCACGCCTACCATCTGCCCCAGCGGTATACGCATCGTCACGTCCTGCAAGTTATTGCCCGTGCAGCCGCTTAGCGTCAGCCATTTCTGATCTTCCAAAGGAAGTTTATCGGAGTGCCCGGAGGCATCTGATGGCTGATGGCTGACAGCTGAAAGCTCTCCACGCAGGTACTGCGCCGTGAGGGTATCGGTCCGTAGCATCTCCTCGGGCGTACCGCTGAACAGCACCTTACCGCCCAGACGTCCCGCCTTCGGACCTATATCTACGATCCAGTCGGCCTCCCGCATGATCTGCTCGTCGTGCTCCACCACGATCACCGAGTTGCCCAGGTCCCGTAGTTCCTTGAGCGAACTGATCAGTCGCTGGTTGTCGCGTTGGTGCAGACCTATCGAGGGTTCGTCCAGTATATACAGCACGTTCACCAACCTGGATCCTATCTGCGTCGCCAGACGGATACGCTGACTCTCGCCACCCGAGAGGCTGTCCGACGGACGTCCCAGACTCAGGTAACTCAGTCCCACGGCCTGCATGAAGCGTAGCCGCCCGCATATCTCCTTGAGGATAGGTGCCGCGATCGCCTGCTGCCGTTCCGTGAGTTGTGGACTGATGGTTTGCAGCGTCTCCAGCAGCACGTCGATATCCATCGACGACATGTCGTGGATTGTATATGGTCCTATCTTGTAACTCAGTGATTCTTTGCTCAGTCGCTTGCCTTCGCACTCCGGACATACGGTCCATTCCGTCTGGGTCTCGTCCGTATCGTCCTCCAGTTCGATGCCCGATAGCTGCCGCAATTTCTCGAACCAGTCATCCTGCTGGATAATGTCTTCTACAGCTTGGTCTGAAGGCTGATGGCTGACGACCGAAGACCTAATACGTCCCAGTCCCTTGCAGCATTCGCACCATCCGCTCGGGCTGTTGAACGAGAAGGTATGCGGTGCCGGATCTCGATAGGCCAAACCCGTGGTCGGACACATCAGACTGCGACTCAGATAGCGGGTCTTACCTTCGGTATCGGCGATCATCAGCAGACCGTCGCCCTGCTCCATGGCTTTATCCACCGACTGCCGCATACGCCGCAGGTCGGGTTCGTCCGTCTCGACTCCGGAGGCACTCCCGCTTTCGACTTTGGACTTTGGACTTTGGACTTTTAATTTGTCGATGACCACTTCTATCGTGTGGTTCTTATAGCGGTCCAGCTTCATGCCGGGCACCAGCTCCTGCACCTCGCCATCTACGCGTACCTGCACGTAGCCTTTCTTGCGTATGGTCTCAAAGAGTTCCTTGTAGTGGCCCTTACGGTTATTCACCAGCGGCGAGAGCAGCAATATCTTCTTACCGGCATACTCCCGTTGGATCAGTTCCAGGATCTGCTGGTCGGTATATTTCACCATCTTCTCGCCCGTCAGGTAGCTGTAGGCTTCGCCAGCTCGCGCGTATAAAAGGCGCAGGAAATCATACACTTCGGTGATCGTACCTACCGTAGAACGGGGATTCTTGCTGGTCGTCTTCTGGTCTATGGAGATGACGGGACTCAGACCCGTGATCTGGTCCACGTCCGGACGCTGCATCGTACCGATATAGCCGCGAGCATAACTGCTGAAGGTCTCCAGGTAACGACGCTGACCCTCCGCAAAGATGGTATCGAACGCCAGCGAACTCTTGCCGCTACCGCTCAAACCCGTGATGACCGACAGACGATAACGCGGGATGCTTACGCTGATATTCTTCAGGTTATGCACCCTCGCACCAATCACCCGTATCTCTTTTTCCGAGCCTTCGGTCTGCTTATGTCCGTCCTTCTTACCCATTTCAGCCTGCAAAGGTACTACTTTTTTTGCATATATGCAAATTTTTCAAGAAAATTATATGCTTCCCATGGCGAGACATACCAGTCCGGCACAGATACCGGCCATGCAGGCCACTTTCTGCCATACCTCGTCTTCCCGTAGCCATATCAGGCCGTAGGCAAAGCCTATCACCGCTCCGCCACGACGTATCGTGCTTACTACGGCGATCATCGACGCTGGGTCGCGTAAGGCCAGCATATACACATTGTCGCTCACCACTAGAAACGCACTGATCAGCACGATAGCCGGTGTCCATCGGATCTGTGGCCAACGTTGGCTACTGAGGTCCTCCCGGTGCATCACAGCCCAGACTATCAGCATCATAGCGGCTTGATACAGTGTGTAATACACCTGCACGGCGTTGTGGTCGTACTGCCGCATCAGGTACTTGTCATACAGTCCGCTACCGGCGCCGATCAGTATAGCCAGCACCAGGCAGATGTAGTACCCGCGGTTGCCTTCGCCCTCATGCGCTATCTGATGTATCTGTTTGCGTTTCCCGAGCGAGAAAAGAAAGATACTCCCTATCGCAAGGGCGACGCCGGTCCATTGCCAGCCGTTCAGCCGTTCGCCGAAGATCAGCAATGCTCCCACGAGCGTCCACATCGGTCGCGTAGCCTGCATGGGACTCACAATGCTGAGTGGCAGGTGTTTCAGTGATACGTAGGCAAACACCCAGCTACTCAGCACGATAGCTGATTTTAGCAACGTCAGCAGTTGTGCCCTGGTGTCCAGTTGCGGCACGTAGAAATGCGTACCTGTCATCAGTTCCGGACACAGCCTGCTTAAGCATAGCGGCACCAGCAATATGCTGCTGGATACCAAGACGCTCAAGGTCAGGATATCCACCACCTTGTTTTCGCGCAACGCGATCTTCTTGCTGATATCATAGCCGCCCAGACATAGGGCCGACAGAAACGCTAATACAATCCACATATTTTTCTCCCGAGCATACCCCTGCTCGTATATTCGTTGGTTTTCCGACTGCAAAATTACTGCTTTTTTGCCACATATGCAAGCCTTCTCGAAAAATTCCTAATTCTTTTTTCGAAAATCTACCAATTTTATAGGCTGTACCGACTAAATCAGCTTATTAGTGACGAAATAGCAATATTTCTTTCCGATTCTTATGATTCGGTTCTTTTCAAAACCCCTAATTCCTCGCCTACGCGCGAAGGCGCGCACGAAGCGAACAGAAAATCGCAGAATCCTGCTTAAAAACACAGCGAACAATATAGAAAGATAACAAATTAATGTCATTCGCAATATGTTCTCTCATAAGTAGCTTGGTTGGGCTGTTTTTCGTCTCATGTTGTGCAATTAGAAGGATGGGTTCGGACAATATTATGTATAGCTACTATATCTATATATTATTAAAATGATATTTTTTTGCATTTTTATTTGCGTATGTCGCGAAAAATTTGTACCTTTGCACCGGTTTTTATGCCTACTACAATGAGAAACGCAAAAATTCTACTTCTGATCTTCATGGCGATCATCGCCTTACAGGTGCAGACAGTCTTTGCTGCTGAGCTTCCGGAGGGGGCGCTACCCGGTGTGTTCAGTACCGGTAGCAGACAGGTTCGTTTCTCGATAGGCAACCTCCAATATTGTGCGGCTACCGATACCTGGCGTTTTGCGCCCCGCCAGTATGCTATCGTCGGTGAGGACGGTACGGGCAATGTAGGCCATCCTACGCGTGACGGCGTGAAGAGTGACAACCTCATGGTGAGCCAGACCTACGATGGCTGGATCGACCTTTTCGGTTGGGGTACGAGCGGATGGCAGAGTGGTGCTAATGTAACGCAACCCTGGGATACCGATGATGATCCAACGCATTATGTTCCCCAGATAATTATTGACTCTGTTCCGCGACCGGATCATTACAACATGGAGTACGACTTCGTCAATCTCGACTGGGGCGTGTATAATCCGATCTCTAATGGTGGCAACCGCCGCGGTATGTGGCGTACGCTGACCCGCGAGGAGTGGCGTTATATCCTGCAGGAGCGTCCTAACTACGAGAACCTGCGTGGTCAGGCGACGATCAACGGTTCGCACGGCATGGTGCTATTGCCCGACAACTGGGAGACGCCCTGGGGTGCCAGTTTCGATCCCGGATATGGCTTTGGTTGGGATACCAACGAGTATAGCTACGCCGAGTGGAAAGTGCTGGAGGATGCCGGTGCCGTCTTCCTGCCCTGCGCCGGATGTCGCACCATCCAGAATCATAATTTGCATGTGGAGAACCTGAATACGGCCGGACATTATTGGTCCTCGTCGTCCTTTCTGGGGGGCGGTCTCACGTGCGCTTTCGACCTGTATTTCAACTCCTTCATACCCGAGATGTACACCTACGACATGCGGTGTTGGGGTGAGTCGGTACGACTGGTAATGGATATTAGATAACCTTAAAATATACACATTTTTAAATTATGGCTAAAGTTTATCAAGCTAATGAGATCAAGAATGTCGCTATGTTGGGCGGCAGTGGATCCGGTAAGACGACTCTCATGGAGTCGATGTTGTTCGAGTGCGGGGTGATCAAGCGCCGCGGTTCGATTGATGCACAGTCCACCGTGTGCGACTATTTCCCGGTAGAGAAGGAGTACGGCTATTCCGTTTTCTCCACAGTATGTAACATCGAATTTGAGAACAAAAAACTCAATATCATCGACTGCGCAGGTTCGGATGACTTCTGCGGCGGTACGGTAGCTGCCCTGCAGATGTGCGGTTCGGCTTTGATCCTGCTCAGCGCCAACGGTGGCGTAGAGGTAGGTACGCAGAACAACTTCCGCCTCGTAGATCACGCTAAGAAGCCGCTGGCTTTCGTGATCAACAAGTGCGACCATCCGGATGCAGACTTCGAGCGCACCTTCAATCAACTCAAGGAGAACTTCGGTAACAAGTGTACGCTCATCCAGTTCCCCGTCAACGCCGGCGCCGGCTTCAATGCCGTGATCGACGTGCTCAAGGGCAAGATGCTGGTATGGAAGGCCGAGGGCGGTGCTCCTGAGCTCAAGGATATCCCGGCTGAGTATTCAGACAAGGTAGAGGAGATGCGTGCACAGCTCTCCGAGGCGGCTGCCGAGGCCGACGAGTCGCTGCTGGATAAGTTCCTGGGCGAAGGTCTGACCGACGAGGAGATCATGCAGGGTCTCAAGGGCGTGTATGCCGACGGTTCGATGTATCCGGTACTCTGCTGCTCGGGTCTGAAGGATATGGGTGTTCGTCGTCTGATGGACTTCCTCAACAATATGGCTCCCTCGCCTGCACAGTTCAGCTATCCTACCGTAGACGGCAAGGCCGTTACCCCGGATGCTAAGGCGCCGACCAGTCTCTATGTCTTCAAGACCAGCGTAGAGCCGCATATCGGTGAGGTGAACTACTTCCGCGTAATGCAGGGTACCGTCCACAATGGTGACGACCTGCAGAACATGGAGCGTGGCTCCAAGGAGCGTATCTCGCAGCTCTATATGGTAGCCGGTTCGATCCGCGTTCCGGTCGACGAAGTAGCTGCCGGCGATATCGCTGCTACCGTGAAGCTGAAAGATACCCGCACGGGTAACACCCTGAATGCCAAGGACTGCGACCTGCAGTATGCACCTATCGCTTATCCGCAGCCGCGTTACCGTCGTGCTATCCGTCCCGTGACCGAGTCCGATAATGAGAAACTCGCTGCCCTGCTCACTCGTATGCACGAGGAGGATCCTACGTGGGTAGTAGAGCAGTCGAAGGAGTTGAAGCAGACTATCATCTCGGGTCAGGGCGAGTTCCACCTCCGCACCCTCAAGTGGCGTCTGGAGAACAACGACAAGATGCAAATCGTCTTCGACGAACCCAAGATCCCGTATCGTGAGACGATCACCAAGGCTGCTCGTGCCGACTATCGTCATAAGAAGCAATCCGGTGGTTCGGGTCAGTTCGGTGAGGTGCACCTGATCGTAGAGCCCTACGAGGAGGGTATGCCGGTTAAGGAGACCTATAAGTTTGGTAACCAGGAGTATAAGATTTCTGTAAAGGACCAGCAGGAGATCAACCTCGAGTGGGGTGGTAAGCTGATTCTGATCAACTCGATCGTGGGTGGTGCTATCGACGCACGCTTCATCCCGGCTATCCTCAAGGGTCTCATGGATCGTATGGAGCAGGGACCGCTCACCGGTTCGTATGCCCGCGATGTACGCGTCATCATCTACGATGGTAAGATGCACCCGGTTGACTCCAACGAAATCTCGTTCCGTCTGGCAGGCCGTAACGCCTTTGCACAGGCCTTCAAGGAGGCTAACCCGAAGGTGCTGGAGCCGATCTATGATGTAGAGGTATTCGTTCCGTCCGACATCGTCGGCGACGTGATGTCCGATATCAACGGACGCCGCGGTATGGTGCTCGGTATGGAGACCGAGAAGCAGTTTACGCGTCTGAAAGCTCAGGTGCCTTTGAAGGAGCTCAGCACCTATTCCACGACGCTCTCTTCGCTCACCGGCGGACGTGCTACCTTCACGATGCAGTTCAACTCCTATCAGCTCGTTCCGGCTGATGTTCAGGAGAAACTGCTGGCCGCTTACGCAGCTACTCAGGCCGAGGAAGAGTAAACAGAATGTACATCGCTATAGCAGGAAATATTGGTGCAGGCAAGACGACGCTGACCAAGATGCTGGCGCGTTACTACGGGTGGGAGCCACGCTTCGAGAGCGTGACTTTCAACCCGTATCTCGAGGACTATTACGGCGATATCAATCGTTGGGCCTTCTGCCTCGAGACTTATTTTCTCAAGGAGCGTTTCCGGGATATGCTGGCCGTGCAACAGGCCACGCATACCATCGTGCAAGACCGTTCGATCTTTGAGGGCGTCTACGTCTTCGTACGCAACAACTACGAGCGTGGCGACCTCTCAGATCGCGACTATACCACCTTCATGGATCTGTTCGACCTCATGAAGCACCAGATGAAGTACCCCGACCTCATGATCTATCTGCGCAAGTCCGTTCCGGCCCTGATCGCCCAGATCCAGAAGCGCGGACGCGACTACGAGCAGACTATGCAGATCGACTATCTGCAGGGACTTAACGAGAAATATGAGGACTTTATCTTCCATAAGTACGAGGGCCGCGTACTCGTCATCGAATCCGACGATATGGATTTTGAGAACAACCCCGAGGACTTCCGCCGCGTGGTCAACCGCGTGGATGCCGAACTCTTCGGACTGTTTAGTGAACACAATTGGAGTAAATAAATATACAATACTATGCATATAGCAATAGCAGGTAATATCGGCTGTGGTAAGACAACGCTGACCAACATGCTGGCCAAACATTATGGCTGGGAGCCGCGCTTCGAGAGCGTGGAGTACAATCCGTATCTGTCTGACTTCTATGCCGACATGGCACGCTGGTCGTTCAACCTCCAGATCTATTTCCTCAACAAGCGCTTCAAGGACGTTGTGGAGATCGACCAGTCCGACAAGTACATCATCCAGGATCGTACTATTTACGAGGATGCCCGCATCTTTGCGCCCAACCTCCACGACCAGGGATTCATGTCCGATCGCGACTTCGACAACTATCAGGATCTGTTCGACCTGATGACCTCGCTCGTCAAGATGCCCGACCTGCTCATCTATGTGCGTGCCTCCGTGCCTACGCTCGTGGCGCAGATCCAGAAGCGTGCCCGCGGCTATGAGCAGCAGATCAAGCTCGACTACCTCCAGGGACTTAACGACAAGTACGAGAACTGGATCAAGGACTACAAGGGCAACCTACTCATCGTTGATGGCGACCATATCAAGTTTGGCGATAACCCCGAGGACTTCCGTTGGGTGACCGATCATATCGATGCGCAGCTCTTCGGTCTCTTCCCCTTTGAGACACCCGAGCAAACGGGCAAGGAGATCTGATCCCCTTCCCTGGGCGAAGACCGCCTGAACAACCCCCATATCCCATACACGTTTCCTGCGAGTGTGGGATCTTTTTTTTTGACTTTTTCTCCCCTGAAATTGACTTCTCGTCACATGGAAACTGAAAAAGTGAAAAAAGTTTCCGAAAAACTTGCGTATGTCAAAAAAAAGTCGTACCTTTGCAGCCGTTTTGGGTGAAGCGATTAGAGAAAAACGCCTATTGGCCCCCTTTAATCGGGAGAAAAAAAGAGTATAAATGTCTGAAGAGGTACAAAAAAATATCATTAAAACCGCATGCGATTTATTCTTTCGCCTGGGTATTCGTAGTGTGTCTATCGACGACATATGTCACGAGCTGGGTATCTCCAAGAAGACTTTCTATGTCTATTTTGACAGCAAGGACACCCTTATCGAGCAGCTTCTACAGGCTAACTTGCAGCATACAGCCCGCAAGTTAGAGGGATTGTTGTCTGCCAACAGTCTGCGGGGTGTTGTCACCGATATCGTGCGCCGCAATGCGGAGCAAGACGACGTGCGCCGCGTGCCGCAGCTGGTGTATGACCTCAAGAAGTATTATCCCCGCCAGTTTGCTGACTTTCAGCGTCAGGCCTTCCTCCAGCAACAGCGTTATATCCGGACCTTCCTGGAGAATGGTATCGCCGAGGGCCTCGTGCGCGAGGATATAAATATAGAGTTGTCGGCGGTGCTCTTTGCCAAGATCTATGCGGTCGCTCTGCGTGACTTTGAAGAGATGGAGGCAGCCGGATACAATGTTTCCCAGCTTGGCCATGCCGCCCTCGATATCCTCGTCCGCGGTGTCCTGTCCGACGAGGGACTGAGACTATATACGAATGACTAAAACAACTGATTATATGAGAAAACTATTATTATTGGTATCGCTTGCAATAGTGTGGGGTAGTGCCGCATATGCTGCCGATGCCGACACGGCGAAGCACCGCTCCAACTGGATCATGGAGCACGACTCTGTCATGATGGCTACGCGCAATACGCTGGATGACTCTACGTACAAGGCGCCCGCTGCACTCAGCCTGTCCGTTACGGAGGCACAAGACTATGCCGTTCGGGCCAATCGCTCGATGCGCAATGCCTCGCTCTCCGTCCAACAGGCATATGCCGCTCGCTGGCAGACCATAGCCTCTATGTTGCCACAGGTGGATGCATCGTATAGCTATAGTAACTATCTGGGGTACAGTGCTACGATGTCCACCGCTATGGGGGATTTCAAGATCGATATGCCGAATCAGGGTGCCTTTGGGGTAACCGCCTCTGTGGGGCTGAACGGACAGGGCATTGTGGGCGTACTGCTTCAAAATTTAGCTATTGACATGCAGCGTCTATCGCTGGAGCAGTCTGAGGATGAGCTACGCGCAAGTGTGAAGACGTCTTATATCGCTATTCTCGTATTGGAGGATGTGGTTCGCTTGCTTGAGTCATCGTTGACTAATGTGAATGAGATCATTGAGATGACACAGCGTACGGTTCAGTTTGGCGTCAATGAGCAGACCACGGCTGATCAGATTGCTATTCGTGCCAACACGCTCAAGAATAATATCCAGAGCCAGCGTCGTTCTATTGAGTTGGCTACTAACAGTCTCAAGGTGCTACTTGACGTGCCGGCTGAGACGAAATTGACGCTTACCAGTTCGCTGGATGAACTGCTGTCCGGCGACGAGGTGCTCGCGCTCTTGGGCGAGGAGTTTATCAAGGAGCATAATCTCAGCTATCGCATGCTGGAGAAGAACTTCGAGATCGCCAAGATGAATGTCCATATGGCCGGATGGGCCTACGGTCCTACCGTTGGCCTGGCCTATAGCTATACCAACCAGCAGTATTACGGCGAAGGCGGTATGCGTATGACGCCGCCTAACGTGGTGCAGGTTAGCATCAAGCTCCCCCTATGGTCCAGCGGAAAACGTGCGGCTGGCGTGGTGGAGAAGAAGATCGCCCTCGAGCTGGCTCGCAACACCCTGGCTGAGACCTCCGATCAACTCATGATCCAGTATCAGCAGCTCCGTTACGATCTGCAGAATGCCTACGAGACCTATCTTACCGAGCAGGAGAACCTGGATGTTGTCAATCGGGTGTTCCGCTCGGTGAGCAACAAGTATCGATTTGGTACCAACAGCAACCTGGAGCTCATCAATGCCAGCAACGATGTGATCACCGCCCAGTCCACCTATGTACAGGCTGTGCTGACACTTATCAATGCGGAGGTAGAATTGGCTAAATTCCTGAAATAGTCGAAAGATAAAAGTCGAAAGTCGAAAGCAAAAAACAATACAATATATGAAGAAATTTTTTCTATTTGCAGCTGCTGCTATCATGCTGATCAGCTGCGGTAAAAAAGAAGAAGAGACTACCGAGCAGCAAGAGCGCATCGAACCGGTAGAAGTGAC
>Ga0247611_10004804_pt1 | contig 18430 bp, 30 predicted proteins | sample 177DNAGHGhighgp2_FD_192422 | JGI IMG/M metagenome (GOLD analysis project Ga0247611, IMG submission 192422) | Sheep rumen microbial communities from Palmerston North, Manawatu-Wanganui, New Zealand - 1770 DNA GHGhigh gp2 | ecosystem: Host-associated > Mammals > Digestive system > Stomach > Rumen... | reverse complement strand
TAAAGAAATATGTACACCCTTTCAAAATAAAAAGATTAAATTTAACTTTTGGGGGAAATGTGTTCTAACAAGTGATTTAAAAGGATATTATTTTGTAATACCTAAGACAGAAAAGTTTTTTACAAAGAAATTTGAAATGCAATGGAAGGATGGTTCATTATTATCTCCAATACCGAATATTAAAGACTGTCATAATGTAGATTTAATAATTGAAGAAGGAATTCATGCATATAAAACAAAAGATGGTTTAACAAACCAAAATTTTCCTGAATTAGGATATAAGTGGTTAATTCATAAAGCAATTATTCCCAAAGGTTCCTACTATTTTATAGGAACAGGTAATGATATAGTAGCAGATAAAATGATTATTTATAGATATCATATAAGAAAAAGAAAATAAAATGACATTAAAGGAAGTACAAGAAGTTATTCCTGGAATTACTCAGGAATTGAAATTATCATCAGATGGAGATGTAGATATATATACAAAATATGTAGAAGATGGTATAATTCAAATACAATCAGTATATCGTATATCAAATAATAGTTGTGTTTTAACCTTCCAAGAAGTTCTAGAAAGAGAATTAAAATTTGTAGTAGAAAAGTGTTTTAACAATCCTGAAATTCTTTTAAAAATTTTAAAAGATATTAAAAATTCTTATCCTATTTATGATTGGAGAGTATTTGGAAGCACACCTTTTACTACTTGTACAAGTTATGAGATAAAAGATAAAGATTTTAACACAGCAATTTCAAGTAATGGAAATTATTAGTAGTTTTATTGGAGGCCTTTTAGTAGGAGCCTTTATTATGTTTTTAGTTTTTAAATCAAAGATTAAGGTAATTAAAGATGTTAAGCCTAATAGAGCAGATCCTACATCTATTGCTATGCAGCTTAGTAATGAATTAGCACCCTATCTTAAAGAGAAAGATGGCTTTTATACTTTAAAAATATTTAAAAACTAGTGAAAATGGATATTAAATCCTTATCTATAGAAGAACTCATGTCTCTTAATGAAGATTGTAAAAATGAAATTATTCAAAGGATAGGTAAGGTTTTAGAAAAATTCTGTAAAAATGTTATTCATTTTAAAATAGATGAAGAACATTTTAATCCAGAAGAATTTAATGAAATTAGTTGTAGTAAAATTGAAGATAAATATAATGTACAATTAATTGATAATCTTTTTAGAATCTGGGATGCTGAAAGTTTTTCAATAAAAGATTTGAAAAAGATTTATGAAAAAATTGTAGAAAGAATTAAAAATGGAAACATTTCTTAAAATAGTTTTGTACTTATTTATATTTGCTTTTGTTTTTGCTTTATTTGGTTGGCTGACAATGTTACTTTGGAATTGGTTAATGCCCATAATTTTTGGGTTACCAACAATAACATTTATTCAGGCAATAGGATTACAAGTATTAACAGGTTTATTAATAAGAGGAATTGATGTCACGCGTAAGTAGAATAAATTGTCCTAAAGCGGATTGAATTAGAGTAGTAAATGCTGCACGAAGAACAGTTGGAAAGGCTCCAATAAATCATGAACCTTCTAATTCTTTTAAAAGAAAAATATTACTTGCTGAACACTCTCCTATAAGACTATTGGAATATGATTTTACTTGGGAAGATATAAAGCAATGAATCGTGGGTCATTTTGTTAGACATCACGAAGGTTGTGAAAAATTTGTACATTCTCAAAGAGAAGATAGAAGAGAACTGTCTGTACCCAGGGATGAACTTCCTCAGGGGAGTTTAAATGATATGGATATGACTTGTAATGCTCAAGCATTTATTAATATTTCCAGAAAAAGACTTTGTTCTTGTGCTCATAGAGAAACTCGAGATGCTTGGAAACAAGTATTAGAGTATTTAAAGACAATAGACCCTATTCTTGTAGAAAAATGTGTTCCAGAATGTGTATATAGAGGATTTTGCCCAGAAGTAGATAGATGTTGTGGATATGTAAATACAGAAGCATATCAGAAGCAAAGAAAAGAATATTTAAGAACAGATAATGAGAGTTGTAGCAATTAGTGATTTACATGGATACTTGCCTAAAATAAATACAATTCCAGAATGTGATGTTGTATGTATCTGTGGAGATATTGTTCCACTAGAATACCAAGATTCTTTTGTTAAAAGTCTTTCTTGGTTTTGTCTAGAATTTATTCCATGGAGTGATGTACTTAAATGTAAAAAGATTTTATTCATTGGAGGCAATCATGATCGATTTCTCGAAATACTATCTAAAAAAGACAATGATTTAAGAAAAGCCTCTCATGTTTTAAAAGATCTTTTGCCTGGTACTAATAAATCCAAACATAAATTAGTCTATTTAATGGATAATAGTATTGAAATAGATAATAGATTATTTTATGGAACTCCTTGGATAACTGATTTAAAAGATTGGGCTTTTTATGGAGATAACAAATTCTTAACAGAACAATGGGATCACATTCCTAAACGGGTAGATGTATTATTAACACACCAGCCTACTAAATTTGCAGACGAAGGAACTGTTCTAGAAGGTAATATTCCTGGATTGTATAACTATGGTAGTAAAATACTAACAGACAAACTTAAAGAAAGGAATATTAAATATACTTTTTGTGGCCATGTGCATAGTGGAGATCATAATGAATTTGAATATAAAGAGGGATGTAAAGTGGTAAATGTGTCTATTAAAGATGAAAATTACCAGCCTAAATATTTAAATTTTAAAGTTTATGAGATATAAATTAAAATTTTATTCATAATGAAAATTTTATCATTTAATATTAGAGAAATTTATAGAGATTTAGGTACTACTGAATATAACTGGAAATTCAGAATGAAAGCAATGAATAACATGTTAAAAGATATAAATCCTGATATTATTTGCTTTCAAGAAATGACCTTTCCTGCGAATTTATTTATACCTAAAGGGTATAAAAGAGTTGGTTTAAGTGTATCACATCCTATCTATATTAGAAAGGAATTTAAATATTCTAAACATAAATTTAGAATTCATGAAGAGTCTGCTTTAATCACAATAAATGAGAATTTTTCTTTTACAATAATAAATATACACAGTCATTGGAATAAGAAAACTTTAAATAATACTATAAAGTATATCAAGTCTTTTGAGAATACTCCATATATTGCTTGTGGTGATTTTAATAATACTGCTTCTGAAATTAATGACTACAGTTTATCATATGAAAACAATATAAGAGTAGTAGGTAATTATCCAGAAAAAGATACTTTTATTAATTTTACTAAACCAGAGGAATCTCATGGAGAAATAGATCATTTCTATTCTAATTTTGTATTAGACACATCATTTTCTTATAAAATAATCGAAGATACTTATAGTTCACTTACTAGAATAAGTGATCATTATCCAATCTTATTAGAATTTTAATATGAGCAAAAAAGTAAATCTTTGTGATCTAGAAGATTATGAAGAACAGGAAACTTTTGAAAAGATTTCACGAAAGAAGCCAAAAGCTGAAGTTTCTAAAAAACATATAAAGACTAAAAAACAAAAGGAAATTCATTGAGATGACGAATTTTTTGATTCTGAATAATGAAATTGCTATAACTGATCGTTATGGCACTTTTATTATAAGTTCTCATGCTTTAAATAAAGGACTTTCATTTAAAGATGCAAATAAATTGGCAAATGAAAGTGGTTATAAATGTCCAAGTAGAATAGAATGTATTAGAATATGAGATGCAATTTCTGAAGGTCTTAATAAGGAATTGATAAAAATAGGAGGAGATCCTATTGAAAAATTTATATGAACTTCAGATAAATGAAAGGATCCTGAAAATAAAGTAGATAATATCGCCTGATTCTTTTCTGCAAAAGATGGTTCTTTATATTGTGATTGTGAAAATGATACAACTCCTGCTTGTAGACCTATAAAAATTTAAGATGATAAATTATAGTTTAAATGAAGTAAGCATACTTCCAAGCGACCATCCTTCAAGATTTAATTCTAGAAGTGAAGTATGTCCTTATGATGAAAATAATAAGCTACCTATATTTGTAGCACCAATGACTTCTGTATTAGATGCTTCTAATTTTGAAATATTTAATGAATCTAAAGTAATTCCTATCCTTCCTAGAAATATTAAGTCTGTTTCTAAAAATTGGAGAGCAGTATCTTTGAAAGAATTTAAATCCCTATTAAAGACAGACTTAAATGGATATAAAATTCTGATTGATGTTGCTAATGGTCATATGCAACAAGTTTTAGATTTGGCAAAAGAAGCAAAATCTAAATTCCCAAAGCTAAAGCTAATGGCCGGTAATATAGCACATCCAAATATGCTTAAGTATTATGAAGAAGCAGGAATAGACTATGTTAGGATAGGTATTGGAGGAGGATCTGCTTGTTTAACTTCTGTATTAGTTTCAGTACATGCTAGTTTACCTTATTTAATTTCATCAATGTATGAAATCAAGAAAAGAAATAATTATAAAATTAAGATTGTTGCTGATGGTGGTATTAATTCTATAGATAAAGCTATTAAATGCCTTGCTTTGGGAGCTGATTATGTTATGATGGGAAAGGTTTTTGCCCAGACAAAAGAAGCCTGTGGTAAAGCAGTTAATGGTTATAGAGAATATTATGGCATGGCTTCTAATAAAGGACAAGAAAAAATTTCTGGAGGAATTAAAAAGCATGCAGAAGGCCTTGAAACACAAGTTCCTATTCTATATTCATTAGATGAATGGTGTAATGAATTTGAAGCATCTTTAAGAAGTGCTATGACTTATACAGATTCTTTATTTTTAAATGAATTTAGAAATTGTGAAACAATACAACAGTCTATTGACGAATTTAATAGTTATTATAAGAAATGCGGATTTTAAATAAAATAAAGAAAACTGTTTCTTCCTGTATTTTATGCATTAGATTTCCTTTTTTATATCCTAGAAATAGGTTTACTGACAAACACTATAATAATTGGAAAATAATTGAATTTCACAGAAAGCATTTTAACGACGCATTCAAAGCAATACCTTTGGAAGAAATTGACGAAAAGGCAAAGGCTGAAATCAACAATAGGAAAAGACAAAGGTATCATTTATTAGAACTATTTGAAATTAAAGAAGGGAAGAAATTTCTTGCTTATAAGATAATGTTCTTAGATTGGCTAAATGAGAAGCCACTTCAATTACTTCATATAATTCCAACGTGTACCGAATTAGATATGATGCCTACAGGATGGAGGAAGGCTTTTGGAATTCAAATGTGTAAAGAAGTTAAAGCTCAGTTACTTAAAGATGGTGGAAGAAAACTATTAAGGAAATATAGAATTACTCAAATAAAAGAGAAATATGGAACCTTAAGATGGTATTGTAATTGGGGATCTAATTCTTTATACCATATTTTAAATAAATATGAAGATCTTTCTGCAAAAATATGTATAAAATGTGGAAAGCCAGCAGAAGTTATTTCTATGGGTTGGATATCTCCTTATTGTAAGAATTGTATAGGTAATACAGATTCAATAAGTATAGAAGAATATTATAATTCATCAAATTATGAAGATTTGGAAACATCTAAAGAGAATATTGATTCATAAGTATTGGGTATTTTATTATTCTTGTAAATTTGGTATACCTTGGCAAGGTATAAAACATGATTTAAGTAAATTTTCATTAATAGAATTTAAAGAAAGTATTAAATTTTATAATGAAAAAGAGAGTCCTATAAATGAAGCTAAAAGAGTTCAAGGGTATTCTTTGGCTTGGCAACATCATAAAGGAAGAAATCCTCACCATTATGAATATTGGGTTGATAATGTAGATAAAGGAGGAACTGCTATAAAAATGCCATTTAAATATGTAATAGAACTTATTTGCGACTATTTGGCAGCAGGTAAAACTTATAATGGAAAAAATTTTTCATTTAAAGATGAACTTAACTGGTGGAAAAATAGGCAGAGAAATATATTAATGCATGAGGATACTAAATATTTTATAACATATGTTCTAGAACTTTTATGTTCGGCATCAAAATTGAATATAAAAGAACTAGAGAGAATCTATTATCATTTGGATAAAATCCGAGGATAATAGATTTTATGCGCATTTCATTCAATTGGTAGGATAGTGCTCTTCAAAAGCACCGATTTGGGTTCGAGTCCTAAAATGCGCGCAACTAATATATTGATAATGACAGAATTAGGAAATAAAATCTTAAAATTAAGAGAAAAAGGGTTGTCTTATAAGCAAATAAGAAGTAAATTAAAATGTAGTATATCAACTGTGTATTACTATTGTAATACAGAAGGTAAACTTAAAACTTATAATAGAACCCATAAAAACTTGTGAAAGTTTAAATTAATTAAACATTTAAACGAGTTTAAAAGAAGAAGAAAAAATAATAGAAATTGAAATAAATGTTCTGATTGAAATAAAAAATTTAGAACAGCTGTAAGTGATTTCAGATCTCGCAAAATGAATAAAACAAATTTTACTTATAAGGAAGCTTTAGAACATATAGGAGGGACAAAAACTAAATGTTATCTTACAGGTAGAGATATAGATCTACTTAAAGATGATTATTGTTTAGATCACATTATACCTGTATGTAAAGGAGGTAGTAATGATTTAGATAATTTAGGAATTACCTGTCCAGAAGCAAATTATTCTAAAGCAGCTTTAACTTTGGATGAATATTTAAATCTATGCAAAGAAGTATTAACACATTTTGGTTATAAAGTTATTAAAGATGGACTTTAAATTACAGTTAGAATACTTTGAAAGTATTTTAGGAAAATTAGTCGGATACGAAAATGCTTCTGATGAAGAAAAATGTATAATATTATTGCGCCAATCTGGCCTAAGTTATGGTGATATTCAAGTAAAACTAGGAAATCCCTCAAAAAAGAAAATAAGACAAGTACTTTTAAAGTGGAATCCGAGTTTAATTGATATTGATGCAAATAAAAATAAACTTATAAAAAGAAAAAATTTATCTGCAGAAGAAGGAGAGCTACGATATCTTTGCATAAAAAATAATCGTTGGATATGGGAACTAGATTATGATACCTATGAATTTTATATACAAGATGGATATCTATGGTATAAAGATTTTTCAAAAATTCCTTTAAAATTTTCTTGCTTGGATATTGCAAGCCAAAATCAAATTCTCAATGAAATTAAATCCCAATTATGAAGATTACAAAAGAAAATCTACAAAAATGTTTTAGTGGAGGGGCTATAGAGCCTCTCTATCTTTATATAGAATTATTTGGTATTGCTCCAAATGAATTCTATTATTCTTTTTCAAATGAAAAGGATATTAATCTGGATAATGTATCCAATGAAGATATTTATTCTAAGTTTCCTAAAGCTACTATTATAAGACGGGGATACATATCGGAAAGTACAACATCTGCAATGGATGAAGATATAAATTATCACGATTATAATTATGGTAGAAATAGTAATTTATTAATAGTTGATAGTAATTTAATATATACTATTGATCCCTATGGAATACGAATATATTATTCTACACAGGAATGGAAAGAATTACTAGAATCAATAATAGAAGTAATAAATCCTTCTAGAATTAAACTAAATGCAGCACAAATATCTCTTATAGGCTATGGAAATGGGGATTTTTATACTATAGATTCTAAAATTGAACCTTTTAGTATAGATATTGATACTAATTATAATGATGACTTTAAACCTATTTATGAAAAGACTGTAAAGTTTTTGGAGCAAAGAAAAAGTGGTTTAGTGTTATTTAATGGAACTTTTGGAACAGGTAAGACGAGTTTTATTAAGCATCTAATAACAAATTATCCTGCCAAGTATTTATTTATTACTGGAAATATGGCGGATCAAATAGGGTCTCCTGAATTTCTATCATTCTTAATGGATAATAAGAATAGTATATTCATACTTGAAGACTGTGAACAAATAATTAAAAAGAGAGATTTTAATCAATTTAATGGTGCAATTTCTCATATTCTGAATATGTCTGATGGTATTTTATCAGATGTATTTAATTATAAGTTTATATGCACATTTAATGATAATATTGAAAATGTGGATCAAGCTCTTTTGCGAAATGGAAGATGTTATGCTCAATATGAGTTTAAACCACTTTGCAAAGAAAAGAGTATTAAACTATTAAAGTCTTTAGGACATAAAAATACTAATATTAGTGGTCCCATGACTCTTGCAGATATTTATAATTATACTCCTGAAGAAAATAAATCTAAAACAAAGAAAATTGGATTCTAATGATTAGAGACATTAAATTTAATAAAGATGCCCAAGAGGCAATTCTAAAAGGAATTAACACTACAGTAGATGCAGTAAAGGTTACTTTAGGCCCTAAAGGTAATTATGTTATTATAAGTGATGTAAAAGGAAATCCTAAAGTTACTAAAGATGGAGTAACTGTAGTTAAGTCTATAGAACTTCCAGATCCTTATGAAAATATTGGAGCATCATTAATTAAAGAAGCTGCAGATAAAACTTTAAGTACTGTAGGAGATGCAACAACAACATCAAGTATTTTAACACAGGCTTTAATTAAAAATGGTTTAAAACGAATAGAGCAGGGAGTAAATTCTGTTAAATTAGTTAAGGGTATTACTCTAGGAATAGATGCTTGTTTAAACTATGTAAAAAGCCAAACAAAAGATATTAAAGATTCTGAAATTACTTCTATTGCAACCATTTCTGCAAATAATGATACTGAAATAGGCAATCTTATTGGAGAGGCTTTTGAAAAGATAGGTAGAGAAGGAGTTATCACGATTGAAGATTCCCAAAATCTAGAAACTTCAGTAAAAGTTATAAATGGATTACATTTTGATAGGGGATATATATCTCCTCATTTTGTAACAGATTATGGTAAAGATGTTTGTATTCTTGAGAATCCAAGAATACTAATAACTGATCATAAGATATTAAGATTAAAGGATTTAAAAGATTTACTTAATTATATTGTAGGTGAAAATAGGCCTATCTTGTTTATAGCTGAAGATTATGATGATGAAGTACTAGAATCTCTTAAGTATAATAAACTTCAAGGTACTTTAAAAGTATGTGCAATTAAAGCACCATCTTTTGGTAAGTATCGTGAAGAGCTTCTTGAGGATATAGCTATTGCTACAGAGGGTACTAATATTTCTTATGAAAGTGGTATGGAACTTTCAGATGTTTTATTGGAGCATCTTGGTTTGTGTAGTAAAGTTATTATAGACAAGAATTCTACTACTATTATAGGAACGAATGGCGATGTTACAGAAAGAATTAAACTTCTTAAAACACAATTGCAGCAAGTAAAAGATGCACCAGAAATGGATGGCAGTTTTATGATAGATTTTCTTAATAAGAGAATTGCTATGCTTACTGGCGGAATTGCTAGTATTTATGTTGGCGGAAGGACTGAATTGGAGCTTCAAGAAAGAAAGGATCGAATTGATGATGCAGTTTGTGCTACTCGCGCAGCTATTGAAGAAGGCATAGTTCCAGGAGGTGGTATTGTGCTTTTAAATGCCTCTAAAACCTTAGATCTTACAATAAATGATCCAGATATCCAAGCAGGAATTGATGCCGTTAAAGAGGCTCTAATTGCTCCTATAAACGTCTTATTAGAGAATGCAGGAAAAGGTTCTGATATCTTAGATAAAATTACTGAATCCGTAGGATATGATTTAAATAAAGAAGAATATGTTGATATGTTTAAAGCAGGCATTATTGATCCTGCCAAGGCCCTAACTTTTACATTAAAAAACAGCTCTTCGGTAGCATGTCTATTTCTAGCAACCAGATGTGCTATAGTTCCAAAATTTGCTAGTACTAATGATAATTTATTGATTTAATGAAAACAGAAAGATTTTTCTATTCAAAGCCTGTAAATAGAACTTATTTTACAGGATACACAGACCCTTATATGGGTAATCTAAAGGAGGCAAATGCAGTTGTGCGAGCTACAAAAACAATTCAATTGCCTCGTATTTGTATTTGTGGAATCTTTGATAAAGATACTAATAGGATTAGTTTTGGTATTTCTAGATGTTCACATAAGGATCAGTTTGTAAAAAAGATTGCAAAAGATCTTGCAAGACAAAGGGCTATAGAAAATCCTTATGCAGTAATAGAAGTAGGAGATAATAAAATATATGATGTATTTATTTCTTATTCTAGAAAATTTGAGTCTGAAATACTTCAAACACACCCAATAAATATTAATAAAAGTAAATGAATTTATTCATAGCATATTGTGATGGATCCTACCAGTCTTCCATTAATAGTGGAGGCTGGGGATCCGTTATTTTACAGAATAATGAGATTATTAAAATATTATATCAAGGATATAAAAATACTACAAATAATAGGCAGGAATTATATGCAGTATTAGGTACTCTAGAATATTTTAAAGAGCCTGTAAAAATAAAGATTTATTCTGATTCACAATATGTTGTAAATTCTATTAATAATAGACACGTCTATAAATGGTTTGAAGAACAAGATTATTCTAAAAAGAATCTTGATTTATGATTTAAAATTATTGAATTATTAGAATTTCATGATGTTACTTTTGAGTGAGTAAAAGGTCATGAAAATAATGAATTCAATGAACTTGCTGATAAATATGCAGTACATGCTGCACAATGTTTAAATATTAAAGAAGATGAGATTAATACAATTAAAATTCATCCGAATAGGGAATCATTGGTATATTAATTTACCTCACGACAATCCTAATTATCTTAAAATGGATAAGAAGGCAGAAAGATTTTTTAGTAGATTAAATCCTGATGGCCATATTGTAGATAGTATATATCTCCTTGAACAAAGTGAGTCTATAATAACAGAGGGTTTATTGGAATTTAAAGATGCAGATTTAAATAGGATTTTTTTATCTAATAAAGAATTTCCTATGGAAATATTTGTGAACAATCATTCCTTTGTTATTTCTAGTAAGTTATACTCTATTATTGAAAATAGATATAAATTAGATTTACATCTTAATATTTATAGATTAATTACTGATAAAACCAGAGTTTATTAATGAAATTTAGAACAGAAAAGAAAGTGGAAGCTCCAGTAGAGGAGACTCCAGTTGTAGAAAAGACCTGCTCAAGCAAAGAAATGCTTTTTAAAACAGTAAAACAGAATTTAGAATTAGCAAGTGAGCTTCTTTGTTTTTGCAATAACTGTTTGGATAAACTATGTAATTGTGATGCGAGAGACTGTGAGAGCGAAGTTAGTAGCGAGGACTAATGAATTATATTCAACTTTAGTCTTTCAAAATTTAGATGCAAAACAAAATAGTATTTATCGTTATATAACAGTAACTAAGTGTCCCAATTGACAATATTATGATGATATTAATATTGGGGATATTGGATTTTTAGAATATGAGCCAGTGGAAGCTGGTCAGAATTTTTTAAGAAAATCTGATAATAAGGTTGAACAATATAAATATACAGCCTTTTATTTTATCAACTTTATAAAAGAAAATTTAAAAACAGAAAAAGAAAAATATACTTTTTAGATATGACTAAGATTACAGATTTAGGTAAATTGCAGAATGCAATAGATGCAAAGAAAGAAGATATTTCTACATATACTTGGAAGAAGTGAAATGGCGAAGAAGTAAAAATGGTTGATATGACTGAATCCGAGATTCAGAGAGCATATGATCACACTTGTGATATGCTTTATAATAAGGACCGTTTTACTTCTGGTAAATATCAAGTAAAAAAGAATATTAAAGACTTGATTGCACAGTGTAATGCAGAATTATTTTTGCGCTATCTTCAGTATGATTTAAATATTCCAGCATTAAAAACTAATATTCAAGTATTGGATTATATTAGAGAAAATAAAAAGCAACATGATTTAGCTAATGATTCTACTGTTGAAACTATTTTCACAAATGTGCCTAGAGAATTCTCTACAGTTACTTTAGAGAATCTTATGGATTCTTGTTTGGATAGGGGAGGTTTTAACAGAAAGATGTTCTCTAATAATTTTATTGCCGCTCAAGGAATATGATTGACTTCTGATGAAAAAGAAGATCTTAAGGAATATGATTCTGAGGGAAATCAGAGGCCTTGGCTTGATGTTGTTAGGGAAAGACTTTTATTGTCTCCTAATATCCCTCTTAAAACTAAGCCAACAGGATTTAGTTTTAATGAATTTAGAGCCATTGTATTTTTGGATTCTTTCGTAAAACTCTCTAAACTTCCTACAAATACTCTAAGACTCCTAAGAGATAAAGTATTTGTTCTTCTTGATGTCGATACAGATTATCATATTGATAAGTGGGAAACTCTAAAAAGTAATATTGAAAAAGTTGCTAGAAGTAAAGGCATGATTCTAGAACACAAAGAATATTAATGATTTATTTAGTTACAAATAGTCACGAATTATTTAAAAATGATATTTATGAAACTATTACTCCGAAGAAATCATTAGAAATAATGAAGTCTTGGAAATGGTTTCAATTTGATACCGAAACTACTGGATTGGACTGTCATATAGATACACTTCTTTGTATGCAATTTGGTGATCCTGAAGGTACTACTCAGATGGTTGTAGATACCTCTACAGTAGATCCTACTTTATATAAAGACTATATTGAATCAAGATATATGATTGGACATAATCTGAATTTTGATATAAAGTTTTTATATAATTATAATATTATTCCTAGAAAGATTTATGATACTATGATAGTAGAAAAATTATTATATATGGGATATCCTAATTTTATGATTGGAGCAACCCAAGATATTATTAATACTTATTCTAATATCATAGATAATTGTTCTAATTGGAATAATATGAATTCCAAACAAAAGAAAGAATATCTTGCTGCAGTTAATCCAGAAGTTTCAGAGTTTGTTTCTGAGCATTCTGGTGCAAGTCTAAAAGCAGTATGTTATAGATATTTAGGAATTAATCTTTCTAAAGAGGTTAGAGGTCAAATTATCTGGAGGGGCCTTGATTCAGAAGTTATTGTTTATGCTGCTACAGATGTTAAATATCTAGGACAAATTGTTGATAAACAAAGAGCAATTCTTAAGAAGAAAAATTCTATTAAAGCTGCTTTATTGGAGAATAATTTTATACCTATAAATGCTTATTATGAATGGTGTGGAGTTCATATAGATGAAGGTAAGTGGAAATCTAAAATGTCTAAAGATAAGAAAAAGAGGGATGAGGCCTTAAATAAATTAAATCAATTTGTAATTGATTTTGGTGATCCCAATTTTTATTATATTAATACTCAAGGAGATCTATTTACTGGCTTTGATCTTACACCACACTGCACTATTAATTGGAAGAGTTCTAAACAAGTAATTCCTTTTTTAGTAAAATTAGGTTTCAATTGTAAGGGTTTGGATAAGAAGACTAAAGAAGAAAAAGATAGTATAGATGCTTCTGTATTAGCACCTCAAAGGGATATAAATCCAGAATTTTATGATATCTTTTTATCTTTTACGGAAGCGCAGAAAGTATGTTCTACTTATGGACAAAATTATTTAAATGCTGTAAATCCAAAAACAAATAGAATTCATACAGAGTTTAGACCATTATCCACAGATACCGGAAGACTTTCTTGTGGTTCTCAAAATACTAATGAATCCTTAGCTAAATTAAAAGGATTACCTTTATCTACTTCATCATCCGAATTAAAATGCTGTTATCCACAATTACAAAATCTGCCTGCTGATGCTGAAACAAGAGCTTGTTTTACAGCAGAAAAAGGAAATGTTTGGATTTCCGCTGACTATCAAGGAGAAGAATCAGTTTTAATGGCTGATATTAGTCAAGATGAGGCTATGTTAAATGTCTTTAGAAATGGAGAAGATATGCATAGTACTGTAGCAAAAATGATTTTTCCTGATATTATTCCAGCAGATACTCCTGTAAAAGATATTAAAAAGCTTTTTAAGGACGAGAGACAGATTGCTAAAGGTCCAGAATTTTGTTTTGCTTATGGAGGAAATGATCGTACTTTAGTTAGTCAGTATGGAATGGAAGCCAAGAAGGCTAAGTCTATATATGTTAATTATATGAAGGGTTTTCCAGGAATAGCAGAATTCCAGGATAGACAAAAAGCTTTTGTAGTAAAAAATGGATATATAATAATTTCTAAGGTTACTGGACACAAAGCTTATTGGTGGGATTGGGAAGTCTGGAAAAAGAAAGAAGAATCATTTACTCCGGAATTTTGGCAAGATTACCGAGAGAATCATAAAGGTATTAAAGGAGATCCGGTAGTAGAAAAGATATCAGCCCATGCTAGAGTAAAAAGTAAATATGAGAAGAATGCATGTAATAGTCCTCTCCAAGGGGCAGGTTCATGCATCTTCAAGGCATTCAATAAGTTACTCTTTGATTGGGTAGTAGATAATGGCTACTTTGGTAAGATAAAATTCTGTATTCCAGTACATGATGAAATTAATGTAGAATGTCCAGAAAATCTAAAAGATATCGTAGCAAATAAAGTAGTAGAAACTATGCGAGAAGGAGCAAAGCCTTTCTGTAAAAGTCTTACTTTAAATGCAGATGTAAGTATTAGTGACCATTGGATTCATTAATGACTAGAACTGAACGCCAAAAAGAGTGTATTAAGAATTGAATAAATGCTAATTGTAAAGCAACTATAGTTGCTGCTACTGGATTTGGCAAAACATATACCGGATTAATGGCAGCAAAATTATTACGAAATAAACATCCAGACACTTCTATATTAATAGTTGTTCCAACAAAGGTTCTTAAAAATCAATGAGAAGAACAACTAGAAAAATTAGAATTGTATAATTGTAGGGTTGAAATCATAAATACTGTAGTTGTAAATACTTATGTTGTTGATTTACTGATAGTAGACGAAGTCCATATTTGCGGTTCTGATACCTTTCGTAGGGTATTTGATTCAGTAGATTATAATTTTATATTATGTCTTACAGGAACTTTAGAGCGCTTAGACGGGAAAGAAATAATTATTAAAAGATATGCACCTGTATGTGATATTATCACTATGCAAGAGGCTCTTGATAATCATTGAGTATCACCAGTAAAGCAATATGTAGTATTATTAGATGTTGATCTAACTGAATATAAAGAACTTGATAGAAAATTTAATGCACGGTTTGCAATATTTAATTGGGATTATAATTTAGCTATGAAATGTCTAACAGACTGAAAACGTCGAAATTCGTATGCTAAAGAAATAAATTCTACACCAAAAGAAATATTAGCAGCAAGTGCAGATTGAATGCGTTCATTACAAAAAAGAAAGGTATTTATAGCATCACATCCTAAAAAAATTGAAATATGCAAGAAAATTTTACAAAAGCGGAGTGACAAAAAAGTTATTACTTTTTCAAGTACTATTGCAGACGCTAAAAAACTAGGATGTGATTATATTTTGCACTCTAAACAGAAAGAAAAAGAGAATGAAGAAATTCTTAAAAAATTTAATGAGGCTTCTTCGGGGTCTATTGCTAGTTCAAAAGCATTAAATACCGGAGTAGATGTTAAAGGACTTTCTGTTGGTATTATAATGGATGTAAATAGTTCTAAAATAAAAGCAGGACAACAACTTGGTAGAGTTTGTAGATTTGAACCTGGAAAAGTTGCAGAAGTATTTACTTTAATTATTAAGAATACTCAAGAACAAAAATGATTCACTAACAGTAATTCATCAGAAGTGATGTTCATTACTGAAAAACAATTAGATGATATATTAGATGGAAAGGAAATTAGTGTTCGCAAAAAAGAATTTACTAAAGACCTTAAATACCGTTTTTAATATATAACAATTGGAAATTAATACTATTTTAAACCTCATGTCTACTTATAATTTGACAGCAGATGAGTTATTATTAATTTATGTAACTTTTCTTGCTAGAGATGAAGAAGGTGCTCATGAGGAATACTTTCATAAATGATTTACAAATGGTGGGGCTCAAAAACTCCGAACCCTATTTAACTCTTTAAAAGAAAAGGGATTTATACATAAATCATATGAAACTAATGAATATATTCCTAATGAAATAGAATTTAATAAAATTTTTATTAAAAGTTGATTAAAGAATTCATTAGAAATGGGCCAAGAGTTATTTGATGCCTATCCTCCATTTGTAAATATTAAAGGTAATTATATGACATTAAAAGATGTATCAAAAAGATTTTCAAGTCTAGATGACTTCTTTTTCTTTTATGGCACGCAAATTGGACATAATCCAGAAAAACATAAAGAAGTTATGGATATTCTAAATTGGGCCAAAGAAAATAATTATATTAATTTTGGTATACTTAATTTTACCATAAGTAGACAATGAGAAAATCTTAAGCAATTAAGGGATAATCCTGAAATTGCTCCTATTGGAACATCTTATGATGTTTATAGTATATAATGAATATTGTAGAGGAGTTATATAAAGAAATTTCCAAGGGTAAGGAAGGAGGTAATATAGGATACAAAACTGGACTTCCTAAATTAGATTGATATACTGGAGGATTCCAGAAAAGTACATATAGACTTATATTTGGAAAAAGTGGTTCAGGAAAGACCAGTTTTAGCACATATACTTTATATAGAAATTTAAAAGATTATCCAGAAGCTAATATAGTCCATCTTTATTTTAGTATGGAAATGAGGGGAACTGTTTTATTAGCAAAACTTTTAAATTTATATATGTGGGAAACTTATGGTTTAGATATATCTTTTATGGATATTTTCTCGATTAGGGAGACGATATCAGATGAGGTATATTCTAAAGTATTAGAAGCTAGAAAATGGTTAGAATCAGTATCTAAAAAGATTATTATCTATGATAATAAAATGAATGCAGATACTATTTATGCTAAAATGATGACTTTCCTGGAGCTTCATGGTAAATTTATAGAATCTGAAGACGGTTTTAGACAAGTATATGTTTATAATGATCCTACACTTATGATTAATGTAATTATTGATCATGGAGGATTACTTCAACCAACTAAAGGTAGAACTAAAAAAGAAGAAATAGATACTGCTTCTGCTTATTTAGTTAGATTTAGAGAAGTATGTGGAATCTCTATTGATTTCCTATTACAAGAAAATAGAACAGCAGGTACTGCAGATAGGTTAAAAATGGATATGAGTGAACCTACTCTAGATGACGTCAAGGAAACTGGTAACCCTGCGAATGACTGTAACTTATGTATAGCTGTTTATAATCCCTTAGACTATAAATTAAAAACATATCGGGGATATCAAGTATTAGGAGATCCTAGTATGGGAAGTGCTATTCGAGGATTGTTAATTCTTAAGTCTCGATTTGGAAGTGCTCATAAAGCAATAGTATGCGGTTTTATGGGTTCTAACGGACTATTCGAAGAATTACCAAGTCCAGAAAAAATAGACTATTCAAAATATCAAACTTGGAAAGATGAAACATTAGAAGAAAAAACTGAAGATGAGCCTTTAGAAAAGGCAAAAAAAGAATTTAATTATACGTTTTAATGGCTATTACTTTACCGAAGGAAAAAATTCCTGCCCAAACACAAGATCCTAAGAACCTGATTATCTTTGGGTTGCCTAAAGTAGGAAAGACAACAATATTAAGTACTTTGGAGAATAACTTGATTTTGGATTTTGAAAATGGTTCTGATTATGTAGATGCTCTCAAAATTAAGATTAATTCTTTGAAAGAATTAAAAGAGACTATTAAGGCAATTAAAGATGCAGGATGCCCTTATAGGTTTATAACTATTGATACTATTACTGCTGTGGAAGAAATGGCTAAATCTTTAGCGATTACTTTGTATCAGCAGTCTCCATTATTCTCTGAAAAATATGCAGATGTAAAAGATCCCATAAATCTACCTAATGGTAGTGGGTATAATTTTTGGAGAGAAGGAGTTCAAATGCTTATAAATCTTATTGCCAGTGCTGCTCCTAATCTTATTATTTGTGGACATGTAAAGGATGCAGCTCTTAATGAAAATGCATCTGGCCAACTTAAGACCCTTGATTTGGTAGGTAAGACTTCTAGAATTTTATCAGCAAAATCTGATGCAATTGCTTTTGTGCATCGAGATGACGATAGCAATCTTTGTCTACAATTTGGTACCGATGGGGAAGTTCTTACAGGAGCCCGTCCAAAGCATCTTGCTAATAAGGATATTATTGTAGCAGAGCATCAAGAGGATGGTTCTTTTATACCACATTGGGAAAGGATTTATCCTTCACTAAATAATGAATAATGGAGTATAATTTTGACATAGATTTAAAAACAAAAGAGGATGTAAGCAATATATCTGATATAGATTTTAATAATGCTACTATTCTTCTTGAAAATAATAGAATTCTTTTTTCTTCTGAAGCTTTAAAAGCTTTAAATGCTTCTCCAGGAGATAGACTTTCTATTAATTATTATACTGTTGAT
>Ga0247611_10004803_pt1 | contig 18431 bp, 18 predicted proteins | sample 177DNAGHGhighgp2_FD_192422 | JGI IMG/M metagenome (GOLD analysis project Ga0247611, IMG submission 192422) | Sheep rumen microbial communities from Palmerston North, Manawatu-Wanganui, New Zealand - 1770 DNA GHGhigh gp2 | ecosystem: Host-associated > Mammals > Digestive system > Stomach > Rumen... | reverse complement strand
CATCCTCCTGGTCGGCAAACGACATCTCACAGTCAATCTGCGTGAACTCCGGCTGACGGTCGGCACGCAAGTCCTCGTCGCGGAAGCACTTCGCAATCTGGAAATAACGGTCGAAACCGCTCACCATCAGCAGCTGCTTCAGCGTCTGCGGGCTCTGCGGCAGAGCGTAGAATTGTCCGGGATTCATGCGCGAGGGCACCACGAAGTCGCGTGCGCCCTCCGGCGTCGAACCAATAAGGATAGGCGTCTCCACCTCAATGAAGTTCAGGTTGTCCAGGAAGTTACGGATCAGGATGGTCATTCTGTGACGCAGCTCCAGGTTCTTGCGCACGGCATTGCGGCGCAGGTCCAAATAGCGGTACTTCATGCGGATGTCGTCGCCGCCGTCGGTATTGTCCTCGATAGTGAACGGAGGCGTCACACTCTCGCTGAGAATGTTCAGCTCCGTAGCCACAATCTCAATGTCGCCCGTAGGCATCTTCGCATTCTTCGACTCACGCTCGCGGACAGTACCCTTCACCTGCACACAGTATTCGCGACCCAGCTTGTTGGCGCGCTCACACAGTGCAGCGTCGTCGCTTTCGTCGAACACCAGCTGCGTCAGACCGTAGCGGTCGCGCAAGTCCACAAACGTCATTCCTCCCATCTTTCGAGTGCGCTGCACCCATCCGGCCAGCATCACCTGCTGGCCAACATTAGCGAGACGAAGCTCGCCACAAGTATTTGTTCTATACATCTTTTATATATATGTTTTTTCTTTCGGGGTACAAAGGTACGAATAAGTGAGCGAAAATGCAAATATATTTGCAATTTTCCGAACGTGAGTACCTTCGACCGAAGGTCAGAGGCAGTGCAAACCGAGCAAGATGCAAATATATTTGCAATTACGGGTATGCGAAAGAGAAATATGATTCCATGATTATTACAATTTTACCAGTTCCTGATAGATACGCTGTACAGGCAGGCCCATGACGTTGTAGTAACTGCCATTCAGCCCTGTACAACCTATATAGCCTATCCACTCCTGAATGCCGTAGGCACCTGCTTTGTCGAAAGGACGGTAACGGGTGACGTAGTAGTTGATTTCCTCGTCGCTGAGCTGCTTAAACGTCACCTCTGTAGTCACGCTGAAACGGCGCTGCTGCTGACTGGTGGTCAGACAAACGCCTGTGGTCACATGATGCACGCGTCCACTCAGTTGTCGCAGCATACGGCAGGCATCGGCCTCGTCCGTGGGTTTACCCATCACCTCATTGCCACAGATGACGACGGTATCGGCTGTGATAATCAGCTCGTTGTCAGCCATTGTGGCACGATAGGCGTCAGCTTTCTTCGCAGCAATAAACTCTGCAATGTCAGCCACAGGAAGTGTCGCAGGATAGCTCTCGTCAATGTCGCTGAGCACACGCACCTCGTAGTCGATGCCCAGACCGCCCAGCAGTTCGCGGCGACGGGGCGAATTGCTGGCTAATATAATATGGTAGTTTTTGAGGTTGTCTAACATGGGAATGATGAAGGAATGGAGTTAATGGGCTACGTATGAGCAGAAACAGGATTACCAGCCAAAAGCTGTGGCGTTCATCTGCCACTTGCCCTGTGCACGCAGCGTCTGCTCAATGACATCGCGGCCACAGCCGTAGCCGCCACGCAGATGACTCACGTAGCACGACACATCGAGTATCTCGGGACAGGCATCCTTCGGACAGACGGGACAACCCACACGACGCATTATCTCAAGATCAGGGATATCGTCGCCCATGAACATCACTTCGTCGTCCGTCAGCCCATACTTCTGCAGGAACTCGTCGTAAGTCTTTATCTTCACTGAACAGCCGATGTAGATGTCCTCGACACCCAGTCCTTCGTAGCGGCGACGTACGGCCTGAGTCTTGGCACCCGTCATGATGGCGATACGAAGTCCCAGTTTCAAAGCCAGCTGAATGGCGTATCCATCCTTGATGTTCACCGTGCGCAGGGGCTCACCCTCCGAGGAGAGCGTGATAGTCTCAGCTGACAGGACACCATCGATGTCGAAGATGATGGCCTTTATCTTACTTAAATCGTAGTTAATCATAATTGGTGAGTGGAATTTGGTGAGTAGAGATTACCACTTACTAACATGCACATTCTCCCACTTCAGTTTGTCCTCGTTCTGTGGTTTACGCTCATCGGCTTTGTGACCAAAGGCGATAACGCAGAGGACATTCATATTCTCGGGGATATCAAGAATGCCGCGAATGACGGTGTCGGCGCTGGTGCCGTCACTCAGTCCGCGTCCACGCATCTGCACCCAGCAGGAGCCCAGTCCCAACTCCTCTGCCTGATACTGCATGGAGATGGCAGCGATGGAGCCGTCCTCCACCCAACAGTCGTTCTGCATAGGGTCGCCCAGCACGACAACGGCCAGCGGAGCACCCTTCATGAACTGCGAGCCGAGGTCCTTAGCATCGCTGAGTTTCTCAATGTCCAGCGGATCATCAACCACAACGAACTGCCAAGCGCGCTGGCCCTTCGACGTGGGGGCCATCAGAGCTGCACGTAATATCAACTTGACGTCATCGGCGTCTATCTCCTGTTCCGTAAACTTACGGTGCGAACGGCGCAACTGCGCCAGGTCTTTGAAATCGGTCATTTTGTTCTGATTTTTATATTTTTGTGCAAAAATACAAAATAAAAAGGAGATTACCATTGATTTTACTTTTTTTACCTTTTTACGCTTTTACCTTTTTACTTTTTTTCGTACCTTTGCGCTGTGAACCAACTAAAAACCTATATCGTTACCCGTGAAAAGGAGTTGCCTGCGCTCGACGACACCAACTTCTTCCACAGCAGTCAGCTCTTCAGGCTGACGCGGCAAACGCCTCGTCAGAAGCCCTACATGGTGATTGCCGAAAACGGCGACGGAAAGGTTATGGCTCACATGCTGGCTATCGTGCGCTACCGATCGTCGTGGTTTCCACCTTATTTCTTTATGCATTGTCGCCTACTGGGTGAAGGTGTCTACGCCCCTGAGATTGAGCAGCGCAGCGAGGTGTTCGGCGAAATGCTGAGTGCGTTGCGCCAGCGACTCAGCAAGCGTGTGCTCTACATCGAGGTGAGCAACCAAAGCCAGAAGATGTTTGCCTACCGCGAGTTGCGCCAACAGCAGTTCTTCCCCGTCCATTGGATGAGCATCCACAACTCGCTGCACAGCCGTACGCCCGAAGAGCGCATCTCGGAGCGCATGCAACGACTGATAGACAGGGCTTACGAACGCGGGGTAATAACAAAAGAGGTGGAGAGCGCAGAGGAATTTACGGTTTTCAACAAGCTGTTGCGCAAGCACCATTTGCTGAAGCCTAAGCGCTTCATTCCCAAGGAGGAGTTCTTCAGAGGAATTGTCGAGGGCGGTCACGGACGACTCTACATCACACGCTACAAGAACCACGTCATCGGCTGTTCGGCTTGCGCCTACAGCGGAAGCAACGCCTATCTGTGGTACTCAGCCTATCGTCGCAAGTCGTTCGCCTTTGTTCATCCCGACATACTCACCATTTGGCACACCATCAAAGACTGCCACCAACGTGGTTTCGACCATATATTCTTCTTGGATGTGGGATTACCGTTCCGTCGCAATCCCTATCGCGAGTTCATTCTGCGCTTTGGAGGCAAGCCCGTCAGTACATTCCGCTGGTTCCGCTGCTCTATCAAGTGGATAAACAGTCTGCTGTCATGGATTTATCGCGACTGACAATCGCGATAGCCAGTCTCCATTCTCAACCTGTTTTGAATACTATTTGTCCTCGCCGCGCTTCGGAAGCTTCTTGACGAAACGCATCTCATGCAGAATCTTTGTCTGACGCTTCTTCATATAGGCGCTGGGGTGCTTCGAACTAAATCGGCGCGGATTGGGCAGCGTAGCGGCAACGAGGGCACACTGGCTACGCGACAGTTGACTGGCAGATACGCCAAAATGCTCCTGTGCCACAGCGTCAGCACCGTAGATGCCGTCGCCCATCTCGATGGAGTTCAGATAGACTTCCATAATACGCTGCTTCGACCAGAAGAGTTCGATGAGCAGCGTGAAGTATGCCTCAAAACCTTTGCGCGTCCATGAACGACCAGGCCATAGGAATACGTTCTTGGCTGTCTGCTGCGAGATGGTCGAAGCACCCAACTTGCGCTTCTCGGGGTGCTTGCGGTTGCGCTCTGCAGCACTGACAATAGCATTAAAGTCAAACCCGTGATGGTCGAGGAAACGGGCGTCCTCACTGGCTATCACAGCCGTAGGCATGTCAACCGATATGCGCTCCAGCGGCACCCAGTGGTGGCTCAGTTTCAGTTCCTTACCCTCCGTCAGCTGTTGTGCACAGCGAATGAGCATCGTGGGCGTCAGCACAACTGGCACGAAGCGGTAGAAGATAACAGAAAGAATCGTGGAGGCCAGAAAAGCCACCACGATCCATTTCAGTATTTTCTTGAAAAACTTCAATTCTTAACTCCGTTGAGTTTAGTTCAGAGTTCCAGCCTCAGCAGCCTTTACCATCTGCTCGCTGGCATACATGTAAACCTCCACGCGGCGGTTCTGCTTCTTACCCTCGGCAGTTGAGTTGTCAGCAACGGGGTTATGTGAACCCTGACCCTCAACGCGCTTGATGGTGCTTACGCCCTTAGCCTTCAGGCTGCTCTCAACGGCCTGTGCACGCTTCAGCGACAGGGGGTCGTTGATGGCGTCAGTACCAGTGTTGTCGGTATGACCGAAGATGGCTACATCGACATCCTTGTTCTGGTTCAACACATTGGCAATCTGCGAGATGCAGTTATTGGAAGCAGCGTTCAGCTTTGAAGAGTTGGTAGCGAAGAGAATGCCGCTATCAAACGTTACCTTCACGCCCTTGAAGCCGTTAGCGTCCTCAATCTCTTGAACCTGAGCGTTCTGTACAGCCTCAGCCTGCTTCTTCACTTTGTCCATATGCTTGCCGATAAGGGCACCTGTGCCAGCACCCACAGCCGTACCAACGGCAGCGCCTACAGCAGTGTTACCTGCAATCTTACCAACGATGGCACCCAGAGCTGCACCACCAGCGGCACCAATCATTGTTCCTTTAGTCAGATTGTTACAACCTGCCATCACGATGCCGGCGCACAGAGCGACAGCCATTACTTTGATACTTTTCATAATCTTAGTTATTAAATTGTTAAACGATACGATTCTGCGTGCAAAGATAACAAAAAAGTAAAAAAGTAAAAAAGTAAAAAGGTAAAAAAAACAAAAAATGATGGTAAGTGCACTACTTTTTTACTTTTTAGCCTATTTACCTTTAATATTTTTCGTACCTTTGCAGCAAAATTTAAGAAAACAAACAAGAAAATGGCAAAAGAATTAAAAGAATTAACAAAAAGAGCCGAAAACTACTCACAGTGGTTCAACGACCTTGTGGTGAAAGCCGACCTCGCTGAGCAGTCGGCCGTTCGCGGATGTATGGTTATTAAACCCTACGGCTATGCCATCTGGGAGAAGATGCAGCAGCAGTTGGACAAGATGTTCAAGGAGACGGGCGCGCAGAACGCCTACTTCCCCCTGCTCATCCCGAAGTCGTTCCTCAGCCGCGAGGCCGAGCACGTCGAGGGCTTCGCCAAGGAGTGCGCAGTTGTGACCCACTACCGTCTGCGTGCCAAGGACGACAAGAGCGGTGTCGAGGTAGATCCTTCGGCCAAGCTCGAAGAAGAACTCATCGTGCGCCCCACGTCAGAGACCATCATCTGGAACACCTATAAGAACTGGATCCACTCATGGCGCGACCTGCCCCTGATGTGCAACCAATGGTGTAACGTCATGCGCTGGGAGATGCGCACACGCCCCTTCCTGCGTACCTCAGAGTTCCTGTGGCAGGAGGGGCACACTGCCCATGCCACTCGTGAGGAGGCAGAGCAGGAGGCACAGAAGATGCTGAAGGTCTATGCCAAGTTCGCAGAGGAATGGATGGCCGTTCCCGTCGTACAGGGCGTGAAGAGCGAGACCGAGCGCTTCGCAGGTGCACTCGACACCTATACTATCGAGGCCATGATGCAGGACGGCAAGGCTTTGCAGAGCGGCACCTCGCACTTCCTTGGCCAGAACTTCGCCAAGGCCTTCGAGGTCACCTATCTTAATAAGGAGAACAAGCCCGAATACGTTTGGGCTACCTCATGGGGCGTCTCCACACGTCTCATCGGCGCGCTTATCATGACCCACTCCGACGACAACGGACTGGTGTTGCCGCCAAAGCTTGCGCCCATCCAGGTCGTCATCATCCCCATCGCTACCAAGCCCGAGCAGATGGAGCTGGTCAACAAGGAAGTGACGCCCATCATCGAGGCCCTGCGCCAAAAGGGCATCACCGTCAAGTTCGACGATGCCGACAACAAGCGCCCCGGCTTCAAGTTTGCCGACTACGAGTTGAAGGGTGTTCCCGTGCGCCTGGTACTCGGTGCCCGCGACCTTGAGAACGGTACCATCGAGGTGATGCGCCGCGACACGCTGGAGAAGGAGACACGCTCTATCGAGGGTATTACCGAGTACGTGGAGCAGCTGCTGGAAGACATCCAGAAGAACATCTTCGAGAAGGCCAAGGCCTATCGTGACGCCCGCATCTACGAGTGCGACAACTACGAAGAGTTCAAGGAGCGCGTCAAGGACGGCGGTTTCTTCCTCTGCCACTGGGACGGCACAGCCGAGACCGAGGCACAGATTAAGGAGGAGACGCAGGCCACTATCCGCTGCGTGCCCTTCGGTGTCGAGCAGACTCCCGGCGTCGACATGGAGAGCGGCAAGCCCTCAAAGGCCCGTGTCATCATTGCCCGCAGTTACTAAGCTACACCTTTATATATAATAAACGCCGCCTTATAGATTTGCTCTATAAGGCGGTGTTGCATAAATAATGTTAAGAGAAATGACATAAATCTACATGATTGACATATATTTCTTATCTTTGCATCAATAATACAACAAGCTGAATAAATAAGACCTAAACAACATGTCCCCCAAAGTAAGTGTTATAGTTCCAAACTATAATCATTCTGCCTATTTGAGAGAACGCATAGACAGCATTCTCAACCAAACATATCAGGACTTTGAACTAATCATTCTCGACGATTGTTCAACAGATGATAGCATGTGTATCATTGAGAGTTATCGCCATAATCCGCATGTGACCCATATTGTGCAGAATGAGCAGAATTCAGGAAGCACCTTCCTTCAATGGGACAAGGGTGTCGCATTGGCTCAGGGGGATTATATCTGGATAGCCGAAAGCGATGATGCCGCCCATCCACAGTTCCTGTCAAAACTTGTTGAGCAGTTGGAATGTCATCCTGAGGCCGTTTTAGCTTATTCACACTCCTTGTGGGTAGATGAGAAGGGCGAAACTGTCAATGACAAAAGACACAAGATAAATGATGGTGCCGTTAAGGTGTATGATGGTCTGAAGTTTGCTCATTGGGCCATGCTGCCATGCAATAACATATATAATGCAAGCATGGTCGTTTTCAAGCGAACTGTATATGATAAGGTTGATAAGAACTTCCTGCAATTACAATTATTTGGAGACTGGAAATTCTGGATGGGCGTATGCTTGCAAGGTGGAGACATTATTGAGGTCCGCCAGTACCTCAACTATTTCAGAAGACACAACAACAAAGTAACGTTTAAATGTGCTCGAGAAGGAAAGGATTGGCCAGAGCTTATGTCTGTACTGCGTAGTTTCATATCGCAATTAGGTCTAAAAGGAATTCGCTTACGGATATTCCGCGGACGGTGGACACGTGATTTCAACAGAAGCCATGTACCCAACAAAGAAATATTAGCAGAACAGAACAAAGACATCATAAAGGCCTCGAAATTTGATACTTATTTGTATAAAGTTCTGCAAGTACTCTTTAAGATTTATTGGTATGGCTAATACATAAAAGGCGCGTTACAAGGTTCTTTTACCAGTAACGTTTACATGTATTAGTTGCTATTTTACCATCGAATTGATACTATGTATTCTTTTTCCCGAATATAGTCGGTCTTTGGAATAATATTGCTATATGTGTTCCTCCATACCACGGAAATGAACGTTAAGCTCATGAAGGTGCTCTAACAGTATCCCAAGGGATGTCCCTTCAGTCATTTTAGCAAAAGCATTAACGTCTTTAGGGAAACATTTGCCGCCATATCCAAACTTACCATCTGGACCTGGGACATAGGTGTGGGTATCATTGATATAGCCAGAAAGAAGAACACCTGTATGTACCTTGCGCCAGTCAGCGCCCATCTGTTCACAGTACTCGCGGCAAGCATTAAAGTAAGTTTCTTGAAGTCCTCAATGTGCGTACGCTCAGTTAGAAACTCTGGCATATAGTGTACTTGATGACCTGTCTCGTTTGAGAGTCGGTCACTTGTACCAGGAAGAATAGTGGTGCGGACAAATACAGGAACGTCGGGGAGTTTGGTGATCAACTCCTTCATCAGCATCAAATCCTGCGTACCATCGTCCTCGGTCGGCACATGAATCTGCAAAAAAGCGATGTCAATATTGCTCAAGTCATCATTGTATCCTTTAGGAGGGTCGCTGATGAAAAGCTTACACTCAGGGGGTGTTGTGTTCTAACCAATCTTTAAGTGCTCCACCTACGAAGCCACATCCAATAATTCCAACGTTAATCATTATATAAATCTAAAATTAATAATCCCATTTAAAAAGTCAGGCAAACTCATTATTCGATATTATCAAAAAACATGCCTTTTATGGAACCTCTCCAAAAAGAATGCAATTTTTTTTGCATTTTCTGTTATAGCATCAAACTTCCTACGCACAAGCCCAATGTTATACAAATAGGATGTTGGCGGATATGTCATAAAAACGAAAAAGAGAGCAACAAACCATCTTCCTCTTTTGAAACAAGTCCGTACAATTCGTCCCCTTAGTTGTTTTATCTGTTGACGCTCACTTTCCTCCATCTTCTGCTCGAACTGCATACGATAAGTTTTAAAGAAGCTACGCCATAAGAACATGATACTTCCTGCAAACAAATCTTTGTATGGTGCATCTAAAATGCTATTGCAGACAAAGCTTACACTTCGCACATATTTGGGAACGTTTTCCTTATTCTTAAGTGTTTGACAAATGGAAGCAGGATGTATGTTCTCGTAGAAGTACATATTATCTGGAATGAGAAGTGCTTTTTCTATATCCTTGAACAAAGAATAGCTCCACGGTTGGTCTTCAAGGAGAATACCTTCTTTGAATCGATATTTTCTAGCAATTTCTGTCCTCACGATCTTGGCCCATGCGCCTTCGACACCATTTCTGTAACAGACCAAAAGCTTTCTAACATGGTAATTGTCTAACAGGGTTTCTTCTTCAATATTGTAGAAGAGTCTTTCCCTGCTTCGCAGATAAAAATTCCCTATAACCATATCCAAATCCAGATACCTCTTTAAGGCGTTCACATATTTGGAAATGGCATCAGCAGGCAACCAGTCATCAGAATCGGCGAACAGGATATAATCACCTGTAGCTGCATCCATGCCAGTATTTCTAGCAGCAGAGAGTCCCCGATTATGTTCGTGTGCCAACATGACAAAATGAATCAGACCCTGATAATCAGCCACAATCTGGCGAACAATCTCCATACTTCGATCCTGACCACAATCGTCCACAAGGATACACTCTAAGTCAACTCCACCATTATCCTGCATGATAACAGACTCTAAGCACTGCCTCACGTACTGCTCTACGTTATAGACAGGTATAATGACTGAAATCTTCATCTACTTATTCTTCAAGAAATTATCAGGTGCATCCTCATAGTGGTCAGTCTTGGAGAAAAGACGGCTGACGCCATAGAACTTCAGACGATGCCACATAGCTGCAAGCAGCGATTTCTCCTTCAGGCCTCCATAGCCCGTTATAACGCGGCAACGCTTATCGTAGACAAACTTAATCTTACCGTATTTCTTCATTGACAAGGCCATCGAGCCATCCTCGCCACGAAGCAGCTCTACGCGATAGCCCTCCTTCATGGCGTTCTCCGTATAGTAGCCAAAGGCAAGGCCGCGCACGGTGAGCTCTGGACGGTTGATGTTCTGAATGCGCAGGTACAGGTCGCGGAAGAACTCATACAGCTTTAGCTGCAATGCAGAATGATTCTCATCGGGATAGTAGCTCCACATACCAGCAACGGCAGAGATACCGGGCTTCATCAGGTTGTCGATCATCACCTCTATATAATGGGGAGGGTACATCGTGTCGCAGTCAATACACATGGCATATTTGCCCTTGGCCTGGTTCAAGCCACACTGGCGCGCATAGCCGCAAGTGTGCTGGTGCTCAGTGTAATATGTAACGCCGAACTTCTCGTAGATTTCAGCCGTACGGTCCTTCGACTCATTGTCAACACCAATGAACTCAACAGGATACTTACATAGCTGCTCGCTCAGCGACCACAGACAGGCCGGCAAACGACGCTCCTCGTTATAAGCAACGATAACTATCGAGACTAGAGGCTCATCGCTCTGCAGAGCAGCCAAGCGCTCACGTGTCTCGTCTATGATGCTCTGCGGTACCTCATTGAAAGGATGCTCGTAAATGCTAAGATATTTTTCGTACCACTTCATTGTATAATAATATTAATATGTTATTGCAGACTATCGAATAAGTTTTTCCACTGACGGGCAACGGCCTCCATACTGAAACGCTGAACATTGACGGCGGCACGCTTACCCATGTTGTTCCGAACCTCAACATCGTTCATAAGTCTTGCCATCGCCTCCGCAAATTGTTTTACATTTCCGTTTCCAACCAAAACGCCGTCCTCGCCATCGGTTATAATTGAGCGAGGTCCCCACGGACAATCGAAAGAGACAACGGGCAAACCACAAGCCATAGCCTCAACAATAGCCAGTCCGAAACCCTCAAAGCGGGAACTACATACAGCCAAAGAACTACAGGCAAACTCTGACTGCACATCAGACACGCGGCCATTCAAAGAACAGCGACTTCGGTCTATCTGATAATCGTCCAACATCTTCTCGAACGAAGTTCTGTCACCATCTCCAAAGACGTCCAACCGCCAGTCTGGACAGAGAGTTTGGACTTCCGCCCATGCTTGTAACAGATGGTCATAGCCTTTCTCATGGCAATACCGCCCAACAGCAATCACCCGTTTCTCTGTTTGCTCACTCAACTTGACTGACGGGAAGGAGACTGGATTCGGAATTACCGTGACATTGTTCAGTTCAGTCCAAGCCTCTTGGTCTTTCTTGGTCAGAGCAACGAAACTGTCGAGATGTTTGAGGTGCCGGATAAGGGTATGCTTCCAATAAAAAGACAACAAGGACTTGAAGATATTGGAATCGCCTTCCTCAAATGTACGGTAATGAGCGCGATTGATATGAATCTCGCCTATTTTCTTGCTTCCATCATGAATGGAATTGAGGAAGTTGATTTCACGACGTAACATACTGACCGTGATATCCGGACGTATCTGCATTAACGCAGCTTTTAAGGCTTTCTTATATTGTCTTTGCTTCTTGACATAAATAAATATCTTCTTCAAGATGGGTTGATTCCACAACTCCTCAAAGCCGATATTCAGGTTTATGACATTAATGCGGTCAGATAGCGGATAGAAATACGGCTGCCCCAAACCTTCTGTCAAGATAATCGTGACATCGTAACCGAAATAATCGGCGAAATAATTGGCTTTCAAAGTCAGCACACGTTCCATTCCACCTGCCATATACAAGCCAGGCGTACAATAGACAATCTTATATTTCTGATCCGAGGTCTCCATTAATTATTGGTTTGTTGCCACAAAAGTACATTATTTTATCGAATTAGCCAAATAATATTTAAAAAATAAAAAAAACAAAGCGTATTTTTAGGTTATAAAATCTTTTTTCGTAATTTTGTATATTAAAACTATGGATATGAAATACGACTATCTCATTGTAGGCTCAGGTTTGTATGGTTCCGTCTTCGCGCATTGCGCGACAAAGCATGGCAAGCGGTGCTTAGTCATCGACAAGCGGCCACATCTCGGAGGAAACCTCTATTGCGACAAAGTAGAGGATATCAACGTCCATAAGTACGGCCCACACATCTTCCACACTTCCAATAAAGAGGTATGGGCATTCGTCAACTCTATCGTGGAGTTCAACCGCTTCACGGAGTCGCCGGTGGCTTTCTACAAGGGCAAAGCCTATAACCTACCCTTCAACATGAATACGTTCAGCCAGATGTGGGGTGTGCTGACACCAGAGGAAGCCCGACAGAAGATTGCCGAGCAGCGGAAAGAGATGGAAGGCAAGGAGCCCAAGAACCTGGAAGAGCAGGCCATTTCCTTAGTGGGCAGGGACATCTATGAAAAGCTTATTAAGGGCTATACAGAGAAGCAGTGGGGACGAAAGTGTACGGAGCTGCCCCCGTTTATCATCAAGCGCCTGCCAGTACGCTTCGTCTTTGATAATAACTACTTTAATGACTCCTACCAAGGCGTGCCTATCGGCGGATACAACAAACTGATTGACGGGTTGCTGGAAGGCGTTGACACCATGGTAAATGTGGATTTCTTCGACGAGCGTAAGCGTAGCGGTTCTCAATTCTCAATTCTCAATTCTCAATTCGACAAAATTGTGTTCACCGGTAAGATTGACGAGTTCTACGACTACCGCTTCGGCAAGTTGGAATACCGCACTGTAAGGTTTGAGCATGAGGTCCTTGACACGCCCAACTATCAGGGACTGGCTCAGATTAACTATACGGACGCAGCCGTTCCCTACACCCGCATCATTGAGCACAAGCACTTCGAGGCCTTCGCCGCCGACGTAGAGAAGAATCCGAAGACCGTCATCAGCCGCGAATACTCCGTAGAATGGGAAGAAGGTATGGAACCATACTACCCCATCAACGACGAAAAGAACATCACTGTGTTTGAGAGATACCAGGAAATGGCACAGAAGGAGAGCAACGTCATCTTCGGCGGTCGTCTGGCAGAATATAAATATTACGACATGGCACCTATCGTTGAAAAAGTGCTGAAAATGTGGGAGTGAAAATATGAACAAGAAAGTTGTATATACAAGCATCATTGGAGGATATGACACCCTCATTCAGCCTCCTGCTATTGACGAGTCCTTTGACTACATTTGTTTTGTTAAGAAAGGACAGCGCCACTCAGAGAGACAAGGGGTATGGAGAATAGAAGAAATACCCTTTGACAGTTCAAACAACAAGCTGCTTGCAGAATATCCCAAACTACAACCTCATGTAGTCTTGCCCCAATATGACTACTGCCTATGGATTGACGGAAATATTTCAATAAATGATGCCCAGTTATACGACACTGTCAACAAAAAAATAGAAGAAGGTGTTATGTATTCTGGTGTAAACCATTGGGGATGGGACTGTGCGTACGATGATGCTGTGATGGTAGCATATTTGAATAAAAGTTCGTTCCAGGACCTATTAAGAACAGTAATATTCCTGAAAAGAAAGCATTTCCCAAGGCATTTTGGTCTGTATGAAACATGCGTCTTGTTGCGAAAACATAATGAGCCAACAATGGTAAGCTTTGATAACCTGTGGTGGTACTTACTTTATAATTATGCAAGGAGAGACCAACTATGCCTGCCATATTGTCTCAAAAAGTTCGGAATCGAATTCGATTATCTTGTTCCAAAAGAATATTGCGCTCGCAACCATCACTTTTTCATATATAAGAAACATACAGTCTTGCCAAAATGCCAACAAGGAATAAACAGGCGTATTTTTATCGCCATGTGTAGAATTAAAGGTAGATTCTTGAAGTTGTTATCCTTGATATAGATGAAGAATCAATAAGAGAATTATGGAGTATCTAACCTTGATTTAATAACATCAATGAACATGGAAAAAATAGATTTTGTTGTGACGTGGGTTGACTCCAAAGACTCTGTCTGGCAGGAGCAATACAAGGTCTATGAGGCCAATGCGAAAGGCGACAAGTCGAAAGCCCGATTCAGAAATATGAATATCTTCCGACACTGGTTCAGGGCTGTCGAGAGATACGCTCCATGGGTCAACAAAATCTATTTGATAACCAATGGCAAGTATCCTGAATGGATTAACAAAGACCATCCCAAGCTGGTACTTGTCAAGCATGAAGATTATATTCCCAAAGAAAATCTCCCGACGTTTAATTCCTGTGCCATTGAGCTACCGATGCATCGGATCAAAGGCCTATCTGAGCATTTCGTTTACTTTAACGACGATATGTTCCTGAATGGACCTGTTAAACCTGACTACTATTTTAAGAATGGGCTACCATGTGACTGTAACAAAGAGACATGCTTTAACGTTCCGATATATACCGTTGAGGAAAAATTCAATATTTACATGTCCATGCTTGCCGATATTGGCATCGTCAATGGTCATTTCAACAGATGGGAAACTGTCAGGAAATCACCATGGCGCTGGTTTGGTCCTCACTTAGGTCTCAAGGGGCTACTAACAAGTTGCATCCTGATGAGACAAAGACAGTTTATCGGCTTCTCAAACTACCATACTGAGCAAGCCTACCTTAAATCAACATTCGAAGAGGCATGGGAGAAAGAACCCGATTTTCTGAATGCTAGCTGTACGCGTTTCAGGGAGGAAGTCATTGCCAACCCCTACCTATTCCGTTACTGGCAATTTGCCAAAAACAGGTTCTACCCAAAGAAGAGGAACTTTGCAACCATACATCTTATCAAAAAAGATGCTGTTTACGCCATCGAAAAAGCCCTCTTTGACACCAATATTGTCTCTCTTTGCATTAATGACACATCATTATGCACAGATAACGATTTTGAGTTCATCGACAACCATCTAACAAAATGGTTTGAACAAAAATATCCGGAGAAATCAGCTTATGAGATATGACGTACCTGACTTACCGTCTTACTCATCTTCTCATACATATTTCCTGAGACCTTCCACCCAAGCCTCTCCAATTTGTCAACAGAGAAAACAGATTTAGACACAGGATTAAAGACACTTTTTTCAATATCAGATGGAATATCCATAATAACCTTGCGACTTCCTATTTCCGCCAACATCTCAGCCAACTGTCTGATTGTTAAAACAGAATTAGGATCTGCTATATTATAAGCCTCACCGGATGCTCCTTTTAACAACACATATAAAAGAGCGGAGACACAATCAACAACATAACACCAGGAACGAACCTGCTCGCCCTTACTCTTCAAGACAATATCCTCTTCATGAAGAATATTCCTGATGAACTGAGCGTAAACACGATTGTCCGACTCTGTAAAATTTGGACCATAAACATGACAAGGACGGGCTATCACGACATCTGCGCCATATTCACTCGCATAAGAAACACATAGTGTCTCGGCTGTTCTTTTTGAGGATGGATAACAAGAACGGGGATTCAGGCAATCAACATAACCACTATACTCCTCAGTCATAACACGACCATCGCCTTCGCCATACACTTCGCCGGAAGATACGTATAAGAACCTCTTCATGCCATGCCCCATACCATATTCAATCAAGTTGGATACCCCCGAAATGTTTGCTTTGACAATTTCGACAGGACTCATTGAAAAAGCATTAGGACTTGCATTACTTGCCGCATGAATAATATAGTCGAATTGAACATCACTCTGAAGAGGCATCATCACATCATACCGAATAAAACGGAATGAGTCCAAGGAGAGATATTTCTCAAATCGCTTCTGCCCCCTCTCCATATTCCTTCCTGACGCATAGACAGAATAATCACGACACGGATTAGACATTAGGGCATTAACCAATGTGCTGCCAATCAATCCTGTTGCACCTGTTACTAAAATATTTGTTCCTGAGAGCTTTTCCCATGGCAAACTCTCATGAAATATTAGATTGATATCATCATGATAAGTACTCATTTTAGCCACTGTTCTTTTGACGTATGCATCAAGGCCTTTAGAATCTCAAGATCCTCTGTCGTGGTAATCTTAATATTCTTCTCCGAACCAGGAACAATATGCATTTCCTTATCCCCCAACTCCGCACACAAGGTACAAGAAGAGACAGAATCCGTTATACCTTTTAATTCTGCTTCTTTGTGGGCATCAATAATATTTTTTAATCTGAAAGTTTGAGGTGTCTGTGTTCGAACCAGTATATCGCGGGGAATACTTGTTGTCGACGTAAAACCGTCTTTACTTTCCAAAATGGCTTCACGACATTTAATGCCCGTTATAGCATAACCATAAGCTTTACACGTTGCAATATTGCTACTTATTATTTCCTGTGACAATAATGGACGAACAGCATCATGAATCAACACCAAATCATCATCAGCACATCCAGCCTCCTTCAACCCGAAAATTCCGTTATGTATAGATGCCATTCCTGAGTCGCCTCCAGGAAAAATATGTTTTAATTTTGTTATACAATATTGATTTGCATAACTCTGTAGAACAGACTCCCATCCTTTCAAGCATACGACCGCGATAAGCGCTATATCAGGATGCTGCTGGAAGCATTGAAGCGTATGGATGATTACTGGGGCATTTTCAACATACATAAACTGTTTGGGAATATCCTGTCCCATTCGATTACCAGAACCGCCAGCAATAACAAGTGCAATATTCATAAATGCATGATATTAAAAGTTCATTTTTGAGTATCCTCTTTCCACCACGCTTCAAAAGTATGATGAGTGACACGATCTTCCTCAGGCGGCAATTGCATATAATCGCCGTAAATACTTCGAAGCCACGTGTCGTAACCTATGGGGATACGATACTTCCGTCCCTCGAACTCCTGATAAATATCACTGGCGAAAACGGATTTATCTACCATTTCACCAGGGCCGAAGGGATTAGCAATCACACCAGCCTTCGGCAGACTGCAAAAGGCATATTTTCGCGCCTCATTATCCATCCATCTGGCAATCTGATGGGCAGAGAAAGGCAGCAACAACAATTTACCAATAGTATTGATAATTTTTTTAGAAATCTTCCTTTTATAATAATTCGCTCTCTTCGTATGCAAGAATTTGCGAAGCATCTGGATTTTATATATCTGACCTGCATCCTTTACACCATCTGCCGGAAACAAATCAACATATACGCCAATGTCTCCTTGATAGTGAAGTTCTTTCAAAACGGTACGGTTATCAAACACCTTTGCAAAAGAATACGCATAATCCGAATTCGTATCCAAATTTACTACCTGGCAATAATTCCCTGGTTGATTAAACGTCTTCACAAACAGGTCGTAATCTTGTCTGGGCATAGCAATATCAATATCATCATCCCAAGGGATATAACCCTTATGGCGAATGGCACCTATTAGTGTTCCACCACACAAAAAGTACCTAAGGCCATGACTCTCACAGAAGTCTGCTATTTTCTGTAACAAGTCCAATTGGATTAACTTCAGTTCGTCTGATGTAATTGCTTTCATTTTCAATATTGCTATTATTATGCAAAGGTAGGCAATTATTCTCGAATAAACAAATAAAATATGTTATTTTATAGGAAATCATAGAACATTATCTTATAAAAACTATAAGTGATACTTTTGGCTGGCGGCAACCACAATTCTAATTATGTGGTTAAAATAACGTCGAAACGCCTTAATTTTAACTACATAATAGAAAGGCTTGTATAATGTTAAGATAAGGCAGCATAGCAATGGGTACCTCCATGTAGAACGCAGCAGGCGATGTTTTAATTGGCGGATTTCACGACGTTCGGCATCAGTACCTGAAGCATCGTCAAGATGTTCATAGATATCCTTGGTCCTATGTAATATACAAAACAGATAACCATAATAATCTGGAACCATTGGACGTGGCGGATTAGAGAATATCTGATTACAGATAAACAATCTACTCCTAATAAACTTCAGATACTTGCCATAGGTATTGGTGTTGGTTATAGACTGTTGGTTACTATTCTCATAAACATATGTTACTCGAGGCAACAGTAAAACATTCCTCGCATGAAGAAGTAACAAATAAGACCATAACAAATCCTCATTAATAATTCCCTCAGGAAAATACAGCCCATATTCAGTGAATACATTTGCCTTGACAAGTTTGTTCCATGAGGTATTAAAAAGAATACGATTCAACAACATGTACAGAGCTTCTTTGTTAGAATTGTCTAAATATCGTTTCTTGGGAATTCTTGACAACAATCTGTTATTACGATTTGAAAGTGCATTCGCCATAACAACCTCGACATGGTCTCCAACAGAGTCAAGTTCTTCAATCAAATACTTCACAGCATCGGGCTCAAGATAATCATCAGAATCTACGAATAAATAGTAGTCACCCGTCGCAATTCTCACGGCAGCATTTCTCGCAACACAATGTCCACTATTCTCGGAAAGGCGTATTGTCTCGAAATGAATCCCCCCCCCCCGCCTGGTATATCCCTCAAT
>Ga0247611_10004802_pt1 | contig 18433 bp, 23 predicted proteins | sample 177DNAGHGhighgp2_FD_192422 | JGI IMG/M metagenome (GOLD analysis project Ga0247611, IMG submission 192422) | Sheep rumen microbial communities from Palmerston North, Manawatu-Wanganui, New Zealand - 1770 DNA GHGhigh gp2 | ecosystem: Host-associated > Mammals > Digestive system > Stomach > Rumen... | reverse complement strand
CTGATCTTTTAAGACATACTTATTTATTATTTTATATATCTCTTTGATCTGATCCTCATTAAGTTTGATTTTACCAAGAGCAAACGCATGTTTACTAAGTGCATCATTCCTACCGTCACCCTCTTTCATCTGCCACAGGTCCTGGCCGGTTCTTGCGGGTAGTAACCAATCCGGCAGCTCTGGAATAACGGTAATATTATCAAATACTTCTTTTCTTTCCTCTCCGTCAACCTTAAGCGGTATATATGTACCCTTACTATGGATATCCGCTTTGACACCCAGAGCCAATATGATATCATGACCGTCTTTGATCTTCTTATCATATCTCCAATAAGTATGGCCGCCGTGGGGGGAGTATAAGCTATATGTGATAAGATCTAAGTCTTCACATATATTGAGAATCTGATCAAATAATTCCACGTCATCAAAGCTTACATCAATGATCCCATCTGCGCATTGACCGCCATAATTGTTGCCGTCAGTTACTTCTTCATATTTATATAGGCGGTTATTTGCAGGTTTTTTTCCTTCTTTACCTTTTCTATAGCCTTTGAATATTAACGACTGTGCCTTGAAATCGTACATGCTTCATTCTCTCCTTCAAATAATTGATCAAGAACTACTTGCTCAGCTTTGGTTACTTTTGTCTGACCGTTGATCTTTTTCCTGGCGGTCAGTTCACAGCAGCCTAATTCATGTGCTACATCTGAATAAGTAAGCCTTGATCGTTCGAAGTCTTCTTTATACATTCTTTACCCCCTTCTTTAAAAGATTTCCTCTTGCAATACATTCCGCATATCTTCTGACCATCTGTAGTGGTCATATATCATACGCCTTACGGCATAATCTGATACATCCTTAACAGGTTTACTCTCTAAATTATCTATATTCTTTTGCAAGCCCTCTCGCATATTACCGAGAAGATACCAGAGCATAAACTTCTTATCTGTATCTGCGTAGGTATCAATCATATCGGCTATGTCCTGATAATGCTCTGCCTGTGTCTCCTCTTTTCTGATTGCCTTCATGTTTATAGGATCCTTAATCTCTATCATCATTCTCCTCCTCTTTTTCCTCTTCGATATACTCTTTGTAATCCTGCTCACTTGCGAATAGATGATATTTTCCATCTCTTTCTAATCCCATATATCCGCTCTCTACTGGATATCCCATTTGTTTCATGTGCATTTTCTCCTTTCTTATAAAAATATTATTAAATATTTTTTACACCTTTTTATTATAGTATTTTTATATCTTATTGTAAATATTTTTATTATTACTTATTTTTTGTGATACTTTGATACTTTCTGAACTTTTTCTGATACTGTTCAAAGTATTGATTTTATTATATTTTTTATTATATAGTATCACAATATCACTCTTTTTCTTTATAAAAATAAAAAAAAAATATATAATATATAAATATATAATATATAGAAATATAGAAATATATAAAAAATATAATTATATAGGGAAATTTAGTGAACTTTGTGATACAGAGCTCACAAATCCAGTGTTTGCAAGCCTTTGAGCTGTATCAGACTTTTTAAAAGAGTGATATTTTAGTGCACATTTTGTGATACACTTCCCTGATATTTACTTTTTTTATAAACGTACGTTATAATTAGGATCAAAGGAGGAATAGTTATGCAAACCGAAATTAAACCGAATTGGGAGTTTATCCCTACAGATGATTTAGTACCATATCAGCGTAATGCAAAAAAGCACAATAAAAAGCAAATTGACAATGTCGCAAAATCCATTTCTGAGTTTGGAATGGTTCAGCCTATTGTAATTGATAGAGATAATAATGTAATCATAGGCCATTGCAGATTGGCAGCGTGTAAAAAGCTGAAGGTACCGGTTGTTCCTGTGGTCAAGTTGGAAGATCTTACTCCGGAAGAGGCTAATAAGCTGAGGCTCCTGGACAACAAACTAAATGAATCCGAATGGGATTTTGAGCTTTTAGCCGAAGACATCCCGGATATTGATTTTAATGGTTATGACTTGGATTGGAATCTGCCAGAGATTAAGGAAGAGACAGAGATTGTCGAGGATAATGTTCCTGAAGAGATTGAAACAAGGTGCAAATTAGGCGATTTGTGGCTATTAGGAAATTCCCATAGACTTATATGTGGAGATTCTACGGATGTTGCGGTTATTGATAGGCTTATGGATGGGGTAAAGGCTAAACTACTTCTGACAGACCCACCCTATGGCATAAGCGTTGTATCTGTTGATAAAAAGGTGGGCGGCGATAAACCTTTTGGCAGTAAGGGCAAAGTCGGATATGGTCAAAAAGGGAAAAATAAAATACTTGATTGCAACGAATATGCTCCGATTATAGGTGATGATACAACAGATACTGCAAGGGCAAATTATAATGTTGCCTTGACTTGCACAGAAAATCAGATTATCTTTGGCGGAAATTATTTTACAGACTTTTTGCCACCTTCAAGGTGTTGGATTGTGTGGGATAAGCAGAACACAGGAAATTTTGCTGATGCCGAGCTTGCGTGGACTTCTTTTGATAAAGGTGTAAGGTTATATCATTTCTTGTGGAATGGCTTATGCCGTGAGGGTAGCAGAGAAGTAGAGGGCAAAACAAGAGTGCATCCGACACAAAAGCCTGTTGGTATGTTTGCAAACATACTGAAAGACTTTTCAGAAGAAAACGATAGCGTTCTTGATTGTTTTGGCGGTAGTGGTAGCACACTAATAGCCTGCGAACAGTTAAACAGAAAATGCTATATGTGTGAGCTTGATCCCAGATACGTTTCCGTAATCATTCAGCGGTATATCAATTTCAAGGGTTCTGATGCAGATGTGTTTCTATTAAAAGACGGGAAAAGGATACCATATTCCGAAGTTGTATAAATCCACTTAATGTGATATAATTATTAAGAGGTGATAATTATGTTGCAAAAATGGATATGCAAAGAATGCGGATTTGAAACTGAAGAAAAGCCAGAGCATAAAAATTCTACTTGTCCTAAATGCGGCAAAGCAAGACTTCAAGGATGGAATCAATGCGAGTGCGGAAAATGGTTTCATCCGCAACGATTAGACCAAAAATATTGTTCACAAGAATGCCGTTACAAGTATATGCCAAAGGGCGGTAAAAAAGGCAAGCATTATCCACATTTACAAAGAGCAAGAATAGCGATTTGCCCTGTATGTGGTAAAGAGTTTAGAGCGATACATGAACACAAAGGCAGAAAGTCTGTTTACTGTTCAAAAGAATGTTGGAGCAAAAGGGGAACAGAAGAAAAAGAATGCCCTATATGCGGTAAAAGGTTTAAGACATTCAAAAGCAGGAATCAAAAATATTGCTCGACTGAATGCAGAGATTTAGCATATAGAGAACGTAAGGGAGAACAATCTCATTTTTGGCAAGGTGGCAAAACGAAAGAAGCTGACTTGTTAAGGACAAGCGCAGAATATAAAGAATGGCGATTAGCAGTATTCACGAGAGATAATTTTACTTGTCAGAAATGCGGGCAAAGGAAAAGAGATATTGAAGCACATCATATAAAAGAGCGTTGCAAATATCCAGAATTGATGTTCGATGTTGATAATGGTTTAACTCTATGTCATGAGTGCCACAAAGAAACAGATAATTACGGTTGGAAGGCAAGGTGGAATAATGATTGATGTAATTATACAGCGATGGGAAAACTTTACAGGGAAAAAGGCGGTGTTATTGAATGGCTAATCCAAATTTAGGACAAGTGGGTGTTCATTTTACTAAGGAAACTGCTAAAGAAAAAGGTGCATCTGGTGGTAAGGCATCTGGTAGGGCTAGACGTGATAAGAAATTGCTTAAGGACTGTCTGGAGATCCTTTTATCACAAAAGATTGAAACAAAAGACGGTAAGAAAATTACAGGTGCTGAGGCTACAGCAGCTGCATTATTCAAGAAGGCTCTTAATGGTGATACCAAGGCCTTTGAATTATTGCGTGATACAGCCGGACAAAAACCGGTTGATAAGGTAGAGCAGATTAATACTAACATTGATATTGATTTTGGAGCAATAGACGATGAGAATTAAAGGACTTGATAAATGGATCCTTCCTGTGTATTGGCCATATATTAAAGACTATACTACCCGCTTCAATGTATATTACGGAGGGGCTGGTTCTGGTAAGTCTCATTTTGTAGCTCAAAAAATCTTGCTTAAGATCTTACAATCTAAGCGTAAATTATTGGTAGTAAGAAAAGTGGGTAACACGCTTAAAGATTCTGTTTGGGCAATGTTCTTAAAACTGCTTTATCAAATGCCCGCAGTAATTCGCTCGATCAATAAATCCGAATATACTATTGAGTTGATTAACGGATCTATTATATTGTTTAAGGGCCTGGATGATCCTGAAAAAATAAAATCAATTGAAGGCATAACAGATATTGTGGTAGAAGAAGCATCTGAACTAACCGAAGATGATTTTGATCAGTTAAATTTACGTTTGAGAGCTAATTGCGGTATGCTTCAAATTTATCTTATGTTTAATCCAGTTAGTAAAGCTAATTGGGTTTATAAGAGATTTTTTGAAAATGGAACTCCGGAAGATACGGTGATCATTCATACTACATATAAAGATAATCCGTATTTACCGCAAGAATACATTAATTCACTTTTACGATTAGAGAGAACAAATCCAGCATATTTTAAGATTTATGTTTTGGGAGCTTTTGCTACTCTTGATAAGTTGGTATTTCCAGTTAAAAGAGTTAAGCTCATTAGCAGTGAAGAAATCGAAGGACTTCCTTTTTGGATTGGTATGGATTTTGGATATACTAATGATCCGACTGCAATTACTTGGGGTTATTTAGATCAGATAAATAAGGTGCTGTATATTACTGGTGAGTATGATAAGACTGGCATGACTAATGATGTTATCGCTACAACAATAACTGACCTGGGTTTTGCTAAAGAGAGAATTGTTGCAGACTCCGCAGAGCCTAAGTCTATCGCCGAATTACGTAGATTGGGTATAAATCGTATAACGCCGGCGGTTAAAGGGCCTGACTCAGTTAAGAATGGGATAGATCGACTACAGCGATATGATATAATCATTGATGAAAGATGTGTTAAGACTATTGAAGAGTTTGAGAACTATACTTGGATTAAAGATAAGAAAACAGGTGAATATATCAATCAGCCCATCGATATGTTTAACCATCACATTGACTCGATCAGATATGGTACTCAGAATGTAATGAGAAGGAAACCTCATTCAGATATAGATACAAATAAACTATTATTTTTGTAGGAGGTTTTTATGAAGACTTATCAAGATCTATTAAAAGTAGTGAATGATGAAACACTACTTAAACAATTTATTATTGCGGCCATTAGTGAGCATAAAGGTAGTGAGCCATATAAATGGGCAATAATCGGTGAGAACTATGACAAGCAGCGCAATACGACGATTATGAGATACCGTAAGCTGCTTTATACAATGAGCGGCATAGCGGTTCCAGATAACTTTAGCGCTAATCACCAATTGCCGAGTAGTTTTTATAATCGGTTTAATGTACAAGAAAATCAGTACCTTTTGGGGAATGGCGTTAATTTTAACAATGATGATACAAGTAAGAGGTTAGGAACCAAGCGCAAGCCATTTGATGTAGCTATGCAAAAGCTTGGTAAGTTAGCGCTTACTCAAGGCGAAGCATTCGGTTTTTATAACATGGATCATATAGATGTCTTTGAGTTTCTTGAGTTTGTGCCGCTTTATGATGAAGAGGATGGCGCACTTAAAGCAGGCATAAGATTTTGGCAAATAGATGATAGTAAACCGCTTAGAGCTACGTTATATGAGCTTGATGGCTATACTGAATATATTAAGCATAAGGATAAATCAGAGCTTATGGTTTATCAAGAAAAAAGATCCTATATCTTAAATGTCAGATATTCAGAAGCGGACGGTAAAGAGATCTATGATAGTGAGAACTACGTGGGATTTCCTATTGTACCTCTGTGGGGAAATCAAGATCACGTATGTAAGATAAAGGCCTGGCAGCCTAAGATCGATTGTTATGATCTGATAGAATCCGGATTTGCAAATGATGTAGACGATGCGTCATTGATCTATTGGACAATAAGTAATGCCGGTGGCATGGACGATATAGATCTTGCAGAGTTTATCCAGCACATGAAAACAGTTCACGCGGCAGCTATAAGTGGAGATGATGAACATGGATCAAAAGTAGAATCCCACACGGTAGATGTGCCTGTTACGGCGAGAGAAACATATCTTAACCGGCTTGAAAAGGATCTCATCAAAGATGCCATGGCTCTTGATACTGAAGCCATTGCGTCAGGTAGTGCTACGGCCACAGCTATTAGGGCCTCGTATGAACCACTTAATAATAAGACAGATGATTTTGAGTATTGTATTATTGAGTTTATCCAAAATATTTTAGAGCTGGCTGGTATTGATGATGATCCGTCATTTAAGCGCAGCACTATTATCAATCAGACTGAGGAAACAAATATGGTACTTGCTGCGGCCCAGTATCTGGATGATGAAACTATACTTAAACATCTGCCTTTTCTCAGTATTGATGAAATAGATGATATTCTTGATAATACTCTTAAAGAAGAAGCCGGCAGATTTGAAGCACTTGAAGCTGAAAATGAAGAGCTCAAAGATGAGTTGAATGTACAAAATGAGGTAAGTGCAGATGACGGACAAGGCAAGGAAACAAACTGATAAAGAATTAGCTCATTTAGAGCGGAAGATCTATAGACTTTATGCCACTTCTCAGAATGAATTATCTGAGGAGTGGCGTAAATATATGGCGTCACATAAAAAGAAGTTAGATAAGCTCTATAAGGAACTTCAAGATGCTAAGAAGTCTAAGAATAAAGAGGCTATTGCTGAGGCTCAGAAAAAATATGAGACCGCAGTTAAGAATGTGACATTGAATGATAAGCGTTATAAAGCCATGATCAATGAAACTACAGCTAAGATGGCTAATCTTAATCAGACTGCATTGGATTATGTGAATGGAGATATACCAAAGATATATACTCTTAACTATAATGCTTTTGGTGATGAAAAGATAAATGGATATACATTTGCATTAACTAATGAAGATGCCATTAGAAACCTTATGCTTAATAATAGGCTTAGATTACCTACTAAACAACTAGATCGAGTGAAAGATAAAAGATGGAATGCAAAGCACATCAATAGCCAACTTATGCAAGGGCTATTAAAGGGTGAAAGCATTAGTGAGATCTCTAAGCGTCTGCAAAATGTTACTAATATGAATAAAGCATCGGCCATCCGTAATGCCAGAACCATGGTTACTAGTGCTGAAAATAGAGGCAGGCAAGATAGCTTTAAGCGTGCTGAAAAAGACGGCGTGATCATGGAGCGTGAATGGATAGCCGGACATGACGGTCATACAAGAGCATGGCACTTAGAGTTGAGCGGACAAAGAAGAGGTGTTGATGAACCGTTTGAGAATTCACTCGGTGAGATCATGTACCCGGGAGATCCTGGTGCAGATCCGGCTAATGTTTATAACTGTAGATGTAGTATAAGGGCTCATGTCAAAGGATTTACATGGAATAAATAATCAGAGGATAATTAAATGAAAGTAGAAGTACAAGATAATACTAAAGTGGTACTAGCTGAACTTGATCGTAGATTACCGATTGTTTTAGACGCGTTAGGAATAGAGGCTGAGGGTAATGCTGTAAGTGAGATCAATAAATTAGTTTATGATACTCCGCAAAGTCCTACCTATATAAGAACCGGTCGACTTAAAGGATCTATTACACATAGGCATGATGCAGAATCCGCCTATATTGGGACCGATGTAAAGTATGCGCCATATGTGGAATTTGGGACAACTAAAATGAATCCCAGACCATTCTTAAGAAATGCAATTACTAATTATGCAGATGATTATAAGCGTATAATAGAAGAGGGCCTTAAATTATAAGGCTCTCACTTTCTATATCTGCTTCTATAATTGCTTCTTCTCTTGTCATTCTTCCCCACTTTCTTTAATTTCTTGCCGTGCTTCCTCATAAGTATCAAGCTCCGTTGTTGAGCCGTCCGGCCAGACCACTCTATGGTGATCTTTATAGTGTTCAATTATTGGATTTATATTTTTACCTCTTTGTCCTCGTAACCTCCGGGGCGGGTACTATTAAAAGTGAAATACTTCTGCAATCCCGTTTTTCTGTAACCATTCTTTTTCTGTTTTGTTGAGTTGAGATTTGGTTTTGATTTCATAAACAAGGCCATCGTAAACCCTGTATTCGGCGCTAATCGTGCCATTTTTATTTTCGTAAAGGTGTTCTTCAATCATTGTGATGTTTTTCATCTTGTTACCTCCTTAGGAAAAAGTTATTATTTATTTGATGTAATTATAATAACACATTTCTAAGGATTTGTAAATAGTTTTTTATAAATTTTTTTTAATATTTATTTTTTTCCATTACCACATTATAATGATTATGAGATCAAAGGGCAAAGAAATGCCCCCGAAGAAAAGGAGATTAAAAATGGCGCTTAGTAGAAAGTTTTTAGCAGCACTTGACATTCCAGCAGAAAAGATCGATGAGATCATCAAAGCTCACAGCGATACTGTAGAAGCTCTTAAAGAAGAAAGAGACTCATTTAAGGAAAAAGCTGAGAAATTTGATAAGGTTCAAAAAGATCTTGATGCAGCAAACAAACAAATCGAAGATCTTTCTAAGGATGATACTTATAAAGTTAAGTATGATGCGCTTAAAGAAGATTTCGATGAGTACAAAAAAGGAATTGAGACTGAGAAAACCAACAACAGCAAGACTGCGGCATATAAGAGCCTACTTAAGGAAATAGGTATTTCTGAAAAGAGGATCGATGCAGTAGCAAAGTTGGCAGAGCTCGATAAGATCAAACTTGATAAAGATGGAAAGATTGAGGGATCTGAAGATCTTAAAAAGAGTTTATCTGAAGAGTGGTCAGATTTCATCGTGAAAGATGGAAAAGAAGGTGCAGATACTTCTACACCGCCGGGAGCCAGTAATAATGTCGTAAAGACAAAAGAAGAGATCATGAAAATCAAAGATACTCAGGAAAGGCAAAAAGCCTGGGCAGAGATGATCAGAAATGGAGGAAATTAAAAATGCCAGCAACAAATGTTGAAACTTTAACTAATCCACGTGACAGTCTTCCTAATGTATATGTGAATGTTACGGCAAGAGAGCTTGATTTTGTAACCAGATTTGGTCAGAATTGGGATGCTCTTCGTGAAGTACTTGGTGTAATGAGGCCGATCGCAAAGCAGGCCGGAACGCAGCTTAAATCTTATACCGCATCAGTGACACTTGAAGATGGTGATGTTGATCCCGGACATGTAATTCCTTATTCTAAGGCTACAATCACAGAGGTCGGCCATGAAGATCTTACTCTTCAGAAGTATGCTAAGGCAGTACCCGTTGAGGATGTCGATAAGTACGGTGTAGAGATAGCCGTTGAGAAGTCTGATGAGGCATTTCTGAATGAGCTGCAAAGCACAGTCATGGATGACTTTTATGATAAGCTCACCGGTAACGCTTCAGCGCTTACTGGTTCTTATGCCACATTCCAGATGGCCGTGTCGATGGCAATCGGTAAGGTGCAGGACAAGTTTAAGAAGATGCATAAAAATATTTCAAGTGTAGTAGTCTTTGTCAATACGCTTGATTTCTATGCATATCTTGGCGGCGCTGAGATCACGGTTCAGAATCTCTTTGGTCTTCAATATATAAAGAATTTCCTGGGCGCAGATACAGTAATACTGTCATCTGAGATCGAGTCTGGCAAGGTAATAGCTATACCTGCTGACAACCTGGTACTTTATTATGTCGATCCTTCTACCGAGTTTGCAAAGCTTGGTCTGGTATATACCACGGATGGTGATACAAATCTGATCGGCTTCCATGCACAGGGTAACTACGGTACAGCCGTGGGTGAGTCATTCGCACTTATGGGCATGAAGCTCTGGTATGAGTATGCCGATGGTGTAGCTATTACGACTATCACAGGAGCATGATATGACGTATAAGGTTATTGAAAGCTTTGCTGATCTCCAAGACAATAACCACGAATATAGAGCGGGGGATGTTTTTCCCCGCTCTGATTTAAAGGTTTCTCCAAATAGAATAAAGGAGCTGTCAACGGCTCAGAATCTTAGGAATAGACCTTTGATAAAGGAAGTCGTCGAAGAGAAAAAGCCAGAGCAAGTAAAGAAAGCAGTTAAAAAGGCAAACGACAATGCTAAGTGAATTATGCCAAGAGATTAACAATTGGTTCGATAGAAACCAGCCTAAAATACATGGTACTTTTGAGATATTTGATGGAAAAATCATTGATAATGATTTTATTGAAAAAATTCAAGAGAACCAGTATTTTAGAATAATAGGTTCAGTCTTTAATGATGGGGTGTATAAGTATACTAATGATCTGATACTTATAGACGAAGCATTTTATGGATCTATTTGGCTCATGGCGATACCTACCGATGTGATCGCATTAAACGATGAGATCGATAGGTGGGTGGCCGCTTATGGTGAAACAGTTAAGAGCCCTTATACGAGCGAATCTTTTGGCGGATATTCTTATTCTAAAGCGAGCGGGAGTTCTGAAGGCGGATCTTCTGTGCCCACATGGCAATCAACTTATGCATCACGCTTAAATCAATATAGGAAACTTAGAGCATGAGCTTATTATTGGACGCAATGGAAAAGTGCATATTTATGGATAAGACGACACGGCCAGATGGTTATGGGTCAGTCATTCCGGTATGGACAGAGGGCGCGGAATTTGATGCTGCTATAGTATTTAATACTTCTATAGAGGCACGGCGAGCCGCAAAAGAGGGAGTTACAAGTCTTTATACTATTACCACTGCTAAGAATCTTACGCTTTCATATAATGATATATTTAAGCGTAAATCAGACGGTAAAATATTTAGAGTTACTTCAGATGGTGATGACAAGTACACCCCTAATTCAGCGATACTCGACATGCGACAAGTCACTGCAGAAGAGCTCTTGTCTTTGCCTGCTAATTAGGTAATCATTATGGATAAGGCACAAGCATTACATAATTTTTGGAGTTCATTTGGACTTCCAGCATATGATCAACTTACAGTCCCTGATGATGCTCAGATGCCATATATCACATATGAGGTAGCTACAGATAGTTTTGATAATAACGTATTTCTAACAGCTTCGATATGGTATAACAATTTTTCATGGAAAGACGTTACAGAAAAGTCAGAACAAGTAGCTAAAGCCATTTATGATCTTTATCCAAGCGGCATAAAGATCGACGGTGGTAGATTACTTATTTATAAAGGAAGTCCTTTTGCGATAAGGATGAATGATGATAGTGATAAAATGGTACGTAGGATAGTGCTCAATATTGTAGCGGAATTTCTTACCGCATATTAAGGAGGTAAACAAATGGGAAGGTATACTAAAATCCCGGAGAATGCGTTCGATGGCCTGCAGGTAGATGCCGGTGTTCTCCTTAAAAAATTTGACATCGAACAAGCAGCAGCAGGTAATATTGGATTTACTGATGCAGATATCATCTGTGCAACGACTGGTGGTATAAACCCCACGTGTGTACCTACTTACAGTGATTATGCTGAGGATGTTGATAATGCACCTGTGAATCTTATGGAGTTCAAGCATCTGGATGGTTGGGATTGTAAGATTGCTACATCATCACTTGGAAATTCACCTGAGCTGATCAAGCTTTCACTTGGTGCAGCTGACATAGATCTGACTAACACTGGAAAGATAGTTCCTCGTAGGAACCTTTCACAGTCTGATTTTACAGACCTTTGGTGGGTTGGTGATAGAGCAGATGGTGGCTTCGTTGCTATTCAGTTGCTCAATGCGCTTTCAACTGGTGGCTTCTCACTGCAGACCTCGAAGAACGGCAAAGGTACTGTGGCTCTTGAAATCACGGGTCATGTGTCAATAAAAGCGCAGGACGTAGTACCCATGGTATTCTACTCGATTGATCCTGTAGATGCAGATATTCATGTCACAGGCGTAGGCGTAATTCCTTCAACGCTTGCTCTTATGGTAGATGAGACTGCACAACTCACTGAAGCAGTAAGACCCGTTGATGCCGGTGATAAGTCAGTATCATGGGCTTCCAGTGATGCATCGATCGCTACGGTTAACAGCGAGGGACTTGTGACTGCTATTGCAGAAGGAACTGCTACTATCACGGTGACTACCACTGATGGTGGATTTACTGACACCTGCGCGGTGACTGTAACTGAATAATCTTAAGGAGAAAGGGATAAATATGAAGACACTTGTAAATTGTAAACCTTCGGAATTTATGGCGCAAACAAATCTGATCCGGAAAAGTATAGCTAAATGGTTGAATGATACGGATATCATAAATATCCGTAAGAGACTTCCACATCGGGAGATTGCGGCCATTGATGCTACTGATGAAGAAAGACTCAATGTTGAAATCCGGAATAAAGAGGCTGCGCAAAGGCAAATCAAGGAAAATCTTGTAGCAATACTTGATGCAGTTCTTGAAACTCATGGTGATGAAACGCTTGAGGTCTTAGCTCTTTGCTGTTTTGTAGATCCGAAGAATGTAGACGATTATACGGTGTCTGAGTATTTATCAGCATTCAATTCAATTATTAACGATGAAAATGTGCTCGATTTTTTTACATCCTTGGCACGTTTGGACCGGATAAATATTTTGAATGCTTAGAAACTATTGACCTTCAACTCCTCAATGTGTTAGGTAAAGGCTACATAATTTCTCATTGTGTAGCCTTTATCAAAAAAGAACAAGAGGAACAAATATTCCGGTTATACATTACTGATGCATTAAAGATCTTAACAGAAAATACTTCTAAAGTATATGGTGGTGCATCGTTAACTAAAAGATATGCTGATATTATAGATATATCTAAACCCGTTGAGACACGCACTCAGGAAGAGATCATTGATCATATTAAGAGGAAATTAGCTCATGGATCTGCTGGCACTCGCAGTGAGAATAACGCTTGATAAAAATGGATATGAAAAGGGCTTAGATGATGCGAGTAAAGATGCTAACTCTGCCGCAGGTAAAATTGGTGGCGCTGTTAAGTCAATTGGTTCGGGCATCGGCAAAGCATTTAAGATAGCCGCAGGAGCAACTGCTGCGGCAGTAGGTGCAGCAACTACTGGAGCCGCCATGATGGCAAAGGCGGCCATTTCTTCATATGCTGAATATGAGCAGTTAGTCGGTGGCGTTCAAAAGCTCTATGGTAATATGGGGCAATCTCTCGAAGAATTTGCTAAAAATCAAGGTAAGACTACCACTGAAGTTAAAGCGCAATGGGAACAATTAGAAGAAGCCCAAACCGCAATGCTAGAAAACGCCAATAACGCTTATAAGACGGCGGGCATGTCTGCAAATGAATATATTAAGAATGTCACAGGGTTCTCGGCCGCGCTCATTAATTCAGTTGGCGGTAATACTGTAGAAGCGGCAAAGATGGCAGATCAAGCCATGCGAGATATTGCCGATAATGCGAGCACATTTGGTGTATATACCGCAGAAGAACTTGCTGGAGTATATCAAGCCCTCGCTAAAGGTCAGTACATGACTCTTGATAATCTGAATCTTGGATTTGGTGGTACAAAAGAGGGCATGCAGCAACTTATTGATAAAGCTAATGAGTTGGCTAAAGCCCAAGGTGAAGCTGGGGATCTTTCAATAGATAGTTATGCTGATATAGTTCAAGCAATTCATCTTGTGCAAAAAGAGATGAATATCACTGGTACCACTGAAAGAGAAGCAATGAAAACTATTGAAGGATCTGCTAATGCCACAAAAGCAGCATGGCAAAATGTTTTGACCGCAATAGCCGGTGGCGGAGATCTTTCTAGTGCAATGGAGGGCTTAGTTACTTCTATATTTGGCGTAGATTCTGAAACGGGACTTGTCAATCAAGTAATCCCCAGAATCAAGACCATCATGGAAGGCATAGGCGACTTTGTTTCCAAGGCCGCCCCTTATATAACCGAAAAAATACCAGAGTTGATATCCGCTGTTCTGCCTTCATTAGTTGATGGCGGTATGCAACTTTTGGGAGCCGTGGGAGAGGGAATTCAAGGCGCATTGCCTACTGTATTAAATGTAATTGATGGTCTTTTGGGTGATTTATATACGGCTTTGCTTGATTTTGATTGGAGTGAAGCCGCAAGTAGTATGTCTGAAAAGATATCGAGTTTATTCGATATGGGAGGCGATACCGGAGGCATAATCGTAAAAGCGGGGGGCATTATACTTGAATTTGTAAATGGTATTGGTCAGGCTGCACCCACATTATTTTCTGCCTTTACTGATATAATCTCTAATTTAGGACAAATGATCGCAGATGATTCGGAATACATCGTTTCATCTGCTGCTTCACTTATTCAAGGGCTTGCGAATGGAATTGCAACTGCACTTCCCACATTGATACCGCTGGCCATTGATATTATTTTGCAAATAGTGCAATCCTTGATCGATAATGCGCCGTTATTGATTGATGCAGCTGTGCAGTTAATTAACGGATTAGTGCAAGGCTTGACAGAGGCTTTACCTGTGCTGATCGATGCTTTACCCGGTCTGGTCCAGTCAACTGTCGATGCTTTGGTCGAAATGATCCCGGTGTTGATTGACGGAGCGATGCAGTTAGTGACTGGTATAACACAGGCACTCCCCGAGATCATCCAGTCGCTTGTGGACGCACTTCCGCAAATCATCGATAGTATTGTATCGGGTCTGCTCACGGCTTTACCTCAGTTGATTGCAGGGCTTGTCCAGTTGAACCTTGCCCTTGTGCAGGCGATGCCCGAGATTATTGGTGCTTTGATAGAAGCGATCCCCGAGATTATATCGTCACTTGTAGAAGTGATTGTTAGTAATGGGCCGCTGTTTATTGAAGCACTCGTTTCGATAGTTGGCTCACTGATAGAGTACCTTGCCGGATGTGCGGGCACATTTGGTGAGACGGTCGGAACTATAGGCTCTACAATACTCAGTACACTCGGATCTTGGCTTTCACAGATGCCTACTAAACTTGCTTATTGGGCAGGGCAGGCGATTGCATCATTCTATCTGTTCTTTAAGAATTTGCCCGAAAAGATCAAGACTGCCGTTGATGAAGGTTTGACTAAAGTAAAAGAATGGGGCACAAAACTTAAAGAAGAAGGTCCAAAGATTGCGAAGAAATTCGTGGATGATCTGCATAAAAAGATCCAGGAACTTCCAAAGAAATTTAAGACCGTAGGTAAGGATATGGTCACAAAACTGTGGGAGGGTCTGAAAGAAAAATGGGAATGGCTCAAGTCACAGGTATCCAACCTTGCCAACAGCCTTCTGCAAGGTGTGAAAGATAAAGTCGCAAAAGCCAAGGAAGAAGGTGGCGGACAAGGCGGTGGTGAAGGTTCTGCAGAAGGTGGTAGTGCTCCTGCAACTAATACTTATAATGCGCCTGCAGTAAATACTTATGATGGCGGGTATTCTTACAATAGAGTTGTCGGGTATAATAGTGCTCCTGCCCTTGCTCTTGCAGGAGGTGGTATGGTAGATTACAATGAAGTTGCACCCACAGTAAATGTGATACTGCAAGGTGATACTGCTAAGCTATTCAAAGTCATTAGACAGGAAAATGGGAAACTCGTGAAGAGAACAGGGAGCGGAATGTAATGAATTTGACGATTGATGGCACGAATTACGGAGAGTACATATATCATAAGAAGTATTCCGTTAATTCCAAGGACCTTGTGAGCGAGTGGGTTGATGGAAACTTTGTGACGCATAGGGATGTGTACCGTAAGAAGGTAGAAGGTACTGTCATATTGACATTTACGAGTGCAAATGACATGAATGCTTTCGTTACTGCGGTTGAGGCATCTACTGTTCATAGTGTGTATCTATATGTCAATAACCTCAAGGCATATAAGACTATCAATGCTTTTATTGATACGAATGGTAAGGTGGCCGTGGACTATAATGATGCTCCCGGACTTTGGAGCATCACGCTTGAAATAGAGGAGAGGTAACATGATCGAAGTACCGCAGGAAGTGCAAGAGATCTTAAAAAGCGATAGCACTCATAAGGAATTTGTTGTACATTTCCCGAATGGTGAGTGCCCCGACATAACTAACGAGAACATTGTTAGTGAGAGTGTGAAGTTTGAAGAAAGTATTTGTTCTCAGCAGCAGTTTAAGTATGGTCTTGCCGAGGCCTCTGCGCTGGAGTTTGAGTTTGTTGATGAAAAAGTGAATGACATTCCCAAATGGGGCAACATCAAAGGTATGGAGATTGAGGCAGGAATGAAATATGATTTTGATCCTGCTATTGTTAAGATTGAACAAGTTCCGCCTATTACTGATATATTTAATGATGAAGCAAAACCTAATTATTGGGTTAAAGAAATGCCAACAGATTGCACAAGTGCGAAAATGACATTTTATAACACGGAATACAGGGGTTTGTGTGTTTATGGCATTAAATCAGACGGGACTTTTTCGGGAAGAATTACATTTAGCACAAGTTCAATGTCATATACATTTAATGGCTATGATTATTGGGTTGATCGATGGAGTGATTCCAATGTGACGAGAATATTTTACGGCTTTTTGGTGGGAGACCCCCAATCTCTTCCTCAGTATCTCAAATTAGAAGAAATAACAACTTCATTAGGCACGACCGTGGTATGTGATCGTATTGTTACTACCTATAATGACTTCACTATTCCTTATGGCATTTTCAAGGTTGAGTCATGCCCTCGTAATCATGGGGATATGGCGCATAGGAAGGTTACTGCATACGGTCAGTCAATATCTACCAATGATGACCTTCCCGGATTTGAGAGGCTTAAACTTTCATCAGGATGGTACACATCTCAATTAACTTATAATGTAGATGACCTTATAAGAGCATGGTGTCGAAACTTAAATGGATTGAATTCCGTAGATGCTTGTGAAGGAACACCGACACCAGACAGTCCTCATGTAGTTGGGCCTGTTTTGCCTCTTGAATTAAAGTTGGGGACTTATTCTGATGGAGGTCAAACATATGATTATTTGGTATCACCCATTGATCAAGGCTTTGGTCACATGAGAGACTTGGGGGAAATAAAATATAGTTATGGATATAAGCGCATAAAGACATACACCGTAGAAGAAATGAGTGATATTATTTACGAAATGATGTCAAATTGCGGTGAAACAATTACTCCTGTATCTGACATAGAGCAAAAAATAAAAACATTTACGGATATAATCAATTCCATATATTATAGTGAAGCTCATATGAATTCAACAAGTTCTTATGATTGTAGAACATATCGGGGTTCTTCAAGAGAAGAATATTTGTTATTGCCGGATGAATTGATGAATGAAAACCGTTTATATGCAATAGATTTTATGAGGTATGTGGGTTTTCGTGAAAATGTCGAAGATAGATGGACGATAATTCAACCCGCATATGATATTTATATATATGACTACAACCCCGTCACCTTGCCTATAAAATTTGACAGCACACTTGATGCGGGTAGTTCCGCAAGGACAAGGTATTATTATTATAATTCATATTCATACAAGGCCGTATTTGATGGTATCTTGGAATTGATGGCAGAATATGTCAGGCCTTCAAGATATGGTGGATTAGAGGCCATTGAAATGAACGACAGCAATCCGTATTCAATAGTACCTTCTGATTACAGTGAATGTTGGTGGGAAGAATATGAAGTTGAACCGATTGGTGCCGTTAGATATAAATACACCTTGAACAATGAAGATCAAGAAGTTATATATTCTTTCGGGGAAGGCACTTCGGTTTACGACATGGGTGCTAATGCGTTTTTTGATAAATTGCCTTCAAAAACAGAGGCTATTATCAATGGATTGTTAGATACATATTTCATTCCTAAACTTCAGTACATACGGTTTGTACCGGCGGACATCACGATGCGCGCACTTCCATTCCTCGAGGCGGGAGATTGTATCGAGGTAGTAGCCGAAGATGGTGAGATTATCAAGACTTACATCATGCACCAGACGATAGATGGTATTCAAAGCCTTGAAGCGGACATAAGCTCCGTGGATGGCTCGATCATTGAGACTGATACTAATAGTGAAGTAGAGGACGAAACATGAGCGTATCAATGAAATATGGGAGAATTGATAGTTCAAGAGATAAGGCTATTGGAGGCGGTGGCGGCGGTACATCTAACATTGTGTCCGCATCTGCCACGGCTCAGGGCCTTCCTGCGGGATCATCGCCTACAGCAAGTGCGTCATTCAATACGAGTACGCAAAACCTCGCATTGACTTTTGGAATTCCTAAAGGAGATAAAGGCGATACAGGCGAAACAGGTGCACAAGGTCCGCAAGGTGAAACCGG
>Ga0247611_10004801_pt1 | contig 18435 bp, 16 predicted proteins | sample 177DNAGHGhighgp2_FD_192422 | JGI IMG/M metagenome (GOLD analysis project Ga0247611, IMG submission 192422) | Sheep rumen microbial communities from Palmerston North, Manawatu-Wanganui, New Zealand - 1770 DNA GHGhigh gp2 | ecosystem: Host-associated > Mammals > Digestive system > Stomach > Rumen... | reverse complement strand
CTATAATCAGCCGTACAACGCCAATCAATTATTCCCTCCTCATTAAGTTTCATATAAACCTTCTGATTTTGCTGGTACAATTCATCATTTTGATCTGGCTGATGTACAAAAACTGCTTTCCCACCATTATTGTGTACATATCTCATTGCTATTAAATCACTATATCCATCACCAATATAATATACATTTCGACAATCGTTATCCATTCTATTATTAGAGCTTAATATATGTTTGATAGCCGTAATTTTCTTATCATCTGTCATTATTTCACCAATTCCAGATATCAAGCCATTCTCATTATACATTAAAGAAGAACCATATATATCTTCAAAATAATGAGCAACCATAAGCCTTTGTAAAAATGGCTTTAATCCACCAGAAACTATATAGTTTTTAGCTATAGATTCTTCAAGGAACTCTTTTAATCCAGGATTGTAAACAATATATTTTTCACCTTCCATTAATTCCTCATATGTGAGTATTTCATTATTATCAACTAATAAATCATTAAAAAATCCAAAAAAAGTTTCAAGTGCATCTCCGCTATGAGTTGTTCTATACTCCGCTAGAGCATTTTCTAAATTATCATTTCTTTTTTCTCCGCTATATCCAAACTTTTTTGCCCACACCCAAAACTTAGGCCAAGTTTCTGTTGTTAAAGTGCCATCAAAGTCAAATATACTGATTGGATTTAAATCCTGACATTCACCCATATAATACGTCTCCATTTTAATTTATAATTTATAGGGCTGTCCCTTTTGACAATTTTCTGTCAATAAGGGACGGCCCTATTAATATTATCTTCCTGAGTCTCTCAACTCCTCTAATAATTTGTCTTCTCGTCCTACCAAATCCATAAACTCGTTTCTAGCAGCTATTACTCTTATTCTATCTCGTAATTCTTCTATAATTCTAGGATTCACTTCAAATTTTCCGTCATCTCCTAATGAGCCAGCATATCCAAATTGCGCCCTTCTTGAAGTCGTTGAGAAGTCATAGGCATTTTGAAGAGCTTCATCAAATACTTGCATCATTTTAGTATTATCATACCCTCTAGCTTTATAACCTTTCATCTTGTCTGCCAATTTTATAGGAGAGTCTTCAATATATAATTCTTTACCCTTATCGCCCTTAGCATTTTCATCAAACAATCTATAGCCATATAATTTGCTACCATTTTTTAAAGTAATAGTCTTTTGAGTTGCAAGATCATCCATTGCCATAGTAATATTTAGCTTCTTATTACCAGTATGACTATTGTTTTGTCCTCTTGAGTCTCTAGTTGCAGTATTATCAATGTTGCTTCTTTTCGCTTGCCTATTTCTTAAAGTTCTAACTACACTATTATCTATTCTTCTTTCAAAAGAGTTATAACCATAATTCATAATTTTTCCAACATAACCATATTGTGCATTTTCATCTTGTGGATCGTAAGATCTCGCATTTCGTATATTACTTGGAGAAAGCAAGGAAAATTCTACATCTGATTTTATCCTCGGACTTGATAATTCTTCAAAAGTATTATCGGAATATATAAAAACACTATCGCCTCGCCCATTTATATATTCATACTCATATATACTGCTATATCCCTCTAATGTTTTAGCTCCACCTCTTTCATTATATACTCTTTTTAATTTTCCTCCATTAAATTCAAGTTCTTTCAATTCTTTCAATTCTTTGCTTCTTTGCGATCTTACTATGCTTGCATCTATTCTTCTTTCAAAAGAGTTATAACCATAATTCATAATTTTTCCAACATAGCCATATTGTGAACTGTCATCTTGAACATCATGAGATTCTGCATTTCTTAAATTGGCTGGAGAAAGTAACAAGTTTTCAACGTATGGCTTTATATTTGCCATTGAAAGTTCTTCAAAAGAGTTATCTGAATATATAACATGTTTTTTTCCAATCCTATCAACATACTCATACTCATATACACTGCTATATCCCTCTAATGTTTTAGCTCTACCTCTTTCATTATATACTCTTTTTAATTTTCCTCCATTAAATTCAAGTGCTTGTACTTCTTTTAATTCTTTATTCCTTAGATTTTTTATTACCAAAGAGTCCACGCTTTTTTCATAATAGCTAGTCCCAATTCTCACAAGTTTTCCAACATAGCCATACTGTGAACTGTCATCTTGAACATCATGAGATTCTGCATTTCTTATATTAAATGAAGAAAGCATCAATGAATCAACATATGATTTTATCTCTGGTGTAGATAATTCTTCAAATGTATTTTCACTGTATATTATGTGCTTTTTTCCACTTCTACTTGTATACTCATATCCGTATACATTATCTAGATCTTCTAATCTTTTTTGCTTTCCCCTTTCATCTAGTAATCTTTTTATGGTTCCATTATTGAATCTAAGTTCCTTTACTTCTTTTAATTCTTTATTCCTTAGATTTTTTATTACCAAAGAGTCCACGCTTTTTTCATAATAGCTAGTCCCAATTCTCACAAGTTTTCCAACATAGCCATATTGGGAGTCTTCATCTTGAACATCGTAAGATTTGGCTCTATTTATATTAAAACTAGAAAGCAACACATCTTCAATGTGAGTTTTCCAGTCTGGATTTGACAATTCCTTAAATGTGTTTTCACTATATAATTTATGTGTTTCCCCTCGTTTATCCGTAAATTCATATACATATACATTACTTTGTCCTTCAAGTCTTTTGGGCGCATTTCGTGAGTCTAATACCTTTTTTAGTGTTCCATTATTAAACACTATTGTATCAACATCTTTGCTAGATGAACTTGAATTTGTTTGCTGATTTGAGCTACTACTACTTTGTTGTCTACTATATGATGAACTTGAACTAGAGTATGAACTTTGACCAGCACTACCACGGTTTGCACCATTTTGCGTTCCTTGATGACTATTGCTGCTGCTCTTTCTACCACTATTTGGCCCATAATACGAACTACCACTTCTAGAATTATTTGCGCTTGAATAGGCACCTCTTGAACTTGACGAACTCCTAGTCCCTCTTTTAGCACCTCGAGCATCCTCAATAATTGTACATACATCATCATCCTGTCTATTATTATCTTTTTTGTCCTTATCTATATAACCATATATACCAGTTAAGCATCTAATTGCTGTTCTTGCCTTATTCTTATCTTCTTCATTTGTAATTCCATTTTTTTTCCAAGCATCTTCATGTAACATTTTGCTAAGAATTCTATATTGAGTTTTTACTTGCTTATATGTACCACTTAGTTTTAAATCAACTTTTTTGCCATGTATTGTTAATTCTATACTCTCTAATTCTTTTAAATCTTTAACAAATTGATCATATTTTGTAATAGCCATTTATTATTAATCTCCTGTATTTTTATTTGTTTTTTTCTCAAGTTTTTCAACCCTTATTTTATAATAATAATTCATTTCCAGTATTTCTTCTAGTGGCAAACTATATAGGTCATCTGCATGTTTTTTATAATAGTCTATTTTTTTATTCATTTCTTCTGCTTTATAGATATCATATGTAAATTCCATCTCCTTATTCGAATCGTCTGTAAGTTCTTCTTTATTATCAAATACATATGAAATTAAATCTTTTCCAATATACTCTTCAATTGGATTTTCTACAGGCTTCAATTTTTTTTCAGTTTTTTCATGATTACTAGAATTTACAATGCTAAAATTAGAAACTTTAATATTCCCTACTCCTTCAGCACTCATTTGAGGCAGTAGCTTAGTGCTGTTTATTCCGAACACTCTTTTTAACAACATAACGATTTTTTCTATCATATCTTTTCCACTTTCCTTTTTACACTATAGCAAAATTATATTTTTATACTTTAATTATTTCAAGCATTTTTTAAAATTTTATAGGGCTGTCCCTTTTGACAATTTTCTGTCAATAAGGGACGGCCCTATTACACTATTTCCACTTAAAACCTTCTGGCAAGCTTAATGGATCTTTCTTTTTCTTTAAATATCTATCTTCTTCTGAAAATATGCAACCACAATACTTTTGCATGTATAATTCTTCTTCCTTTGCCTTATCATGTCCTTCCCAAAATCCATATCTAAAATCCCTGTATAGAAATTCTATCCCATACTCCTTAGCATACTTTTCGCATAATGATTTAATGAAATCATGTTTTTGATAAATACTATATAACAAAGTAGTAGATACTGTATCAAATCCGTGTTCTTTTGCATATTCAAATGTTTTTCTCATTCGAACTGGATAGCAATAATTAACACATCTACTATCTACATCATCTACTACATTTTTACAAAACTCATCTAAACCGTATTCATCTTCAACAATACAGCTCACATCAATTTTTTTGGTATAATCAATCAAACAATCTCTCCTAGCTTCGTACTCTTTGTATGGATGAATGTTTGGATTATACCAATATATAGTTGGTTCGATACCCTCATTTCTAAGAGTATCGATACAGTACACACTGCATGGTGCACAGCATGCATGCAATAATAACTTCATTTTTACTCCTGCCTTTTGTTTTTACAATACTATAATTTATATTCAATACCGAGATGCTCATATCCACTTGCTGTAACCACTCGCCCCCTCGACGTTCTAGCCAAAAAGCCCATTTGCATCAAATATGGCTCATATACATCTTCAAGTGTCTCAGGTTCTTCATTCAATGTTGCTGCTAATGTATCTATTCCGACTGGCTTACCAGCATATTTGTAGATTATTGTTTCCATTATTCTTCTATCCACATTGTCTAAACCAACATCATCTATATCTAGCTTATCAAGAGCCATTTTTGTTATGTCTAAAGTAAGATTTCCATCGCCTAAAATAAGTGCAAAATCTGAAATTCTCTTTAATAATCTATTAGCAATTCTAGGTGTTCCCCTTGAACGTTTTGCAAGCTCTAGTGTAGCTTCTTTATCAATATTTACATTTAGTAAATCTGCAGATCTTGAAATAATTGTGCTTAAATCTTTTACATTGTACAAATCTAATTTTTCCACTATGCCAAATCTATCTCTAAGTGGCGTGGAAAGAGCTCCAGCACGAGTCGTTGCACCTACTAAAGTAAACCTTGGTAGGTCAAGTCTGATAGATTTTGCCGTAGGTCCCTTTCCAATGACAATATCTAAACAATAATCCTCTAATGCTGGATATAATATTTCTTCTATGCTTTTATTTAATCTGTGAATCTCATCAATAAAAAGGACATCATTATCTTGCAGATTTGTGAGGATTGCTGCAAGGTCTCCTGGCCTTTCAATGGCTGGTCCTGATGTGATTTTTATATTTGATTCAAGTTCATTTGCTATAATATTTGAAAGAGTAGTCTTCCCAAGTCCTGGTGGGCCATATAAAAGCACGTGATCTAAAGCAGACCCTCTCTTTTTTGCTGCCTCAATATAAACTTTCATGCTTTCTTTAACTTTATCTTGACCGATGTATTCACTAAGTTTCTTTGGTCTCAATGAAACCTCAGAAACATCATCATCATTTAGACCTGGGTTTAAAATACTATTATTAAAGTCTGACATTTCAACATCCTTTCTACAATCTCTACAATCCAGAATCGTACTCCATATCTGTCATAAAGGGAAATAATTCTTTAACACGTTTTAATGTATATATTGCATTCTTTTGATGTGGGCATTTTTCAGGTGCTTCAATTAGTTCGTTCTTATAGCAGTTCTTAGTAAGCTTATATATCAAGTACTTGCAATCCATATATGTATAGAACACTCTATATCCATTATTCAAATCTTCCCAAAACATTTCAAATGTATAATTCTCGTCCACAATACTTCCTTCCCATTATAATCCCAGAGTTACAATTAACATTCCACATCCTGCCAAGAAGAATCCAATTCCTAAAAGATAAATTATCATCTTTGATGCCTTTGATGTTGGAAAATATACTTCCTCAGGTCTCTTTTCATTTATTAATAAGCTTGTCCTATCCCCTATTCTTGGAATGTCTCTTGAAGAGTATTTAGCAGACTCTTTTACGAATAGTTTTCCATTCACTTCGTATTGATATACTGGTGCAAAAGCCAATGTTTCGTTGTCTGACAATGTAGTTTCTTTAAAATCAATTACCTCTGCCTCAACCTGTGTTCTACATTTTCTCTTATACCAATCATCCAAAACTTCTGGACCTATAAGCATTGCAGCACCTATGACAGTAATACCAGTTGAAATCATTATTGGGAAAATATTGTCTCCCTGTATAGCTGGATTAAATAAAACTCCCCATTGGTTAACTGCTGGAAGTACAATTGCGCTCATTCCTGCAAATAGCGATACAACTCCAGATAGTTTCTTATTAATCAATAAAATAATTCCAAAAATGACAAATAGTTGGCCAAATGTCATAATCGCAAACGTTGTTTGATTTGAACCTGTAAAAAATGAAACTAGTCCAATTGAAGCAACCGCCCATATTATACATGCCCAACCTACAACAGTATTGTAAAATTTGTTTTTTTCTTTTGTTTTCTCACTCATTTTTTTATCCTCACATTTTTTTATTTGGTTTTATGGGAACCATTAACCCTTAATTATTAACTAAATCTAGAAATTCTTGCTCACTTAAAACTGTAATACCAAGTTTTTGTGCTTTATCAAGTTTGCTGCCACTCGCTTCTCCTGCAACAACGTATGTCGTTTTCTTTGATACAGAAGATGAAGCTTTTCCACCATGCTTTTCAATAAGTTCTTCTGCCTCTTTACGTCCTAATGAATCTAAAGTACCAGTCAAAACAAATGTCATTCCTTCGAACCTATTATCTATATTTTGAATTTCTTCTTCCTCCATATTTAGTCCATAGCCTTTTAACTTGTTAATTAAGTCAACATTTTGTCCTTCTCTAAAGAAATCATAGACACTTTGAGCCATTATTTCGCCCATATCATCAGTACTAGCTAAATCTTCTTTGCTGGCGTTTTCTAAGTTTTCCATATTTTTATACTTTTTAGCAAGTACTTTTGCTGCTTTATTTCCAATATGTCTAATTCCAAGGCCATTTATTAATCTATAAAACTCATTTTCTTTGCTTTTATTTATGCTATCTATTAAATTCTGTGCAAACTTTTGTCCATTCTTTTTTAGCGATGCAACATCATCAAAATTTAGTGCGTAAATATCAGAAATATCTTTTATAAGTCCTCTATTTAAAAACTCTTCGACTATGTTTTCTCCCAGTCCCATAATATTCATTGCTTCTCTAGAAACAAAGTGAAGTATGCTTCTATGAAGCTTTGCTGGGCATTTTGCTCCAATACATCTCCAAGCTGCTTCGCCTTCTTCACGAACTATATCCGAACCACATACAGGACATTTATCTACCATAGCAAAAGGCTTTTCATTTCCTTTTCTTTTGTCTTTTTTGACTTCAACAATTTCGGGAATAACATCCCCTGCCTTTTGAATTACTACTGTATCTCCAACTCGCAAATCCTTTTCTTTTATAAAGTCTTCGTTGTGAAGAGTGGTTTTTGAAATCGTTGAGCCAGCTACTTTAACGGGTTCTAATATAGCCATTGGAGTGATAGCCCCAGTCCTTCCAACTTGAAAAACAATATCCTTTAACAAAGTCTCCTTTTGTTCTGGCGGATATTTGTATGCTATAGCCCACTTGGGAGTCTTGAAATTTGTTCCAAGTATCTCACGTTGTAACAAGTTGTCGACTTTAACCACTGCGCCGTCAATTCCAAACGTCAATTCATCTCTATCTTCGCCAATTTTATTTATTTCCCTAATAGCTTCTTCTACACTATTACATTCAACCTTTACTGGGTTTACATTAAAGCCAACCTTTTCTAAATATCTTAGAGATTCTATATGAGAAGTAAACTTGATTGAATCACATTTTTGCACATTAAATATAAATATATCCAATGGTCTTGACGCAGCAATCTTTGAGTCCAATTGTCTTAGTGAACCTGCTGCAGCATTTCTAGCATTTGCAAAAAGTGTCTCCTCATTTTCAAGTCTTTCTTCATTCATTTGCTCAAACTCATTTTTACCAATAAACACCTCACCTCTAACAGTGATATCTATAGGTTCTTTTAGTTTTTTGGGGATGTGTTTAATGGTCTTAAGATTGTCAGTGACATCTTCACCCACTTGGCCATTTCCACGTGTAGCACCTCTAACGAATATTCCGTTTTTATATTCAAGTGCCACAGAAAGGCCATCTATCTTAGTTTCTACAATGTATTTGACTTCATCATTAAGTGTTTTTTTAACTCTTTCATCGAATTCGTATAACTCATCGAAGCTAAAAATATCTTGTAAACTCTGAAGTGGCACCTCATGCTCAACTTTCTCAAATCCTTCTTTTACAGTACCTCCAACATGCTGTGTAAGAGAATCTGGAGTAATAAACTCTGGGAACTCTTTTTCTAAATTCCTTAACTCAAGCATCAACATATCATATTCAAAGTCGCTAATTTCTGGGTCATCATCGTCGTAGTATTTTTTCGCATAATATGCAGTCAAATCTCTAAGTTCTTTTATTCTTTTTTCGGCTTTATTTTTATCCATTTATACTTCCTTTTTATTGGTATTTCAGTGTTTTAACTATTTGGGCATACAATCAAATAAAACATCCCAATAATATAAGATATTATATAAAAATACAAACATTTTATCAATAAAATTGGTGTTTTTTTAACTTAAATGTTACATGTGTATAATTAGATAAAATAATAGCACCGCCACAGAATTCTCTGTTGCAGCGCTATTATTTTGATTTTATGGATTGTATACTCTGTGGGTTCCATCGAGATTATCTACATACGAAACTACCCCAGTAACTTTATTCTGTGACAAATACGTATACATCACTCCTGTTACCGGATCATAAAAGATATCTTGCCATACATCCGTCCCTTTAATTCCCGCGCTTGTGAGCTTAACAAAGATTTCGACATCTTCTCCTTGCTTGTTATCTCTGGGATTATATAGTCTGTGAGTTCCGTCGGGATTATCTATGTACAAGAATGACCCAGTTACTTTATTTTGTGACAAATACATACACATTGCCCCTGTTCTCGGATCACATAAGATATCTTGCCATACATTCGTCCCTTCAATTGCTCCGCTTTTGAGTCTAAGAAAACCTTCTATTATCTGCGTATCCTCCTTCGTGGTTTCTTTTTTCAAATCCGAAGTCGTCCCAGATTCAGTTTCGCCGCATGCACAGAGCATAAGCAACATTACCCCGATAATTACCGAGATTATTATCCGTTTTTTCATTTTGTTTCCTCCATAGGTTGCGTGGTTATTAATTGCTAATAATCTATATTATGTTAATTATACCACAAAGCCGTCGAACAAGCAATAATTAATATTTTGCCATATGTTTTTAAAAGATATGCTATATGTGTACATTTAAATAATCATCAAAAAAGCATTAGCGCTACCACAGAACCTCTGCGGTAGCGCTAACGTTTCAAATGTCATGTCTTATTCGGTTTTTTCCTCCGGAGGAATGTACACTCGATGAGTTCCATCAGCATTGTCCAGGTACATTACATTCATAGGAGAATGAGATGCTGAAAAAGCTGTGAACATCACATAGGTTTCCGGGTCGTAGAAAAAAAATTGTCTGATGTCCGTCCCTTGGACCGCCTCACTCTTAATAAACTTAAGAGTTGGGATCTGATTTTCATCCTCCGTTTCCTGTGTGGTTTCACTCACCGTCGCCTGTTTTGAAGTCTCTTTAAGATTTTCGTCAGGAACCCTACATGCGCAGAGCATGCACGACAGCATAAGTACGATAATTACCGAAATCTTTTTCCGCTTTGTCATCGCATATTTCCTCCATAACGGTTAATAATTGCTAATCTAAAGTTTATTATACCATAAAACAGTAGAAAAATCAATGTTAAAGCCTCTTCGCATGCTTATTAGAGTTATTAATCCTTTAGCAAATCTTTTCCGTTCTTTAGATAATCGTATCCTGAGAAAATTGTTGCAACTGTAGATATAGCAAGAAGCACAGTTGTTATGATATTAAACAATAATGAAAATGTTGACATATCGATTCTAACTTCTCTAACGAAGCAATCCGCAAAAGAATACCTATCAACAAATATCAAAATTATTGCTACCATTTGTGTGGCTGTTTTTACCTTGCCCCAAATAGATGCAGCTATAACTTGGCCTCCCTTAGTTGAAGCAAGTAATCTGTATCCACTTACTAAGAACTCTCTAGCTAAAACTATGATTGGAATCCACGCTGGAATTTTTCCAAATCCTACAAGCATTACAAGTGCTGATAGAACCAAAATTTTGTCTGCTAGTGGATCTAAAAACTTTCCAAAAGTTGTTACTTGGTTTCTTGACCTTGCAATGTATCCATCTAATTTATCAGTAATTGATGCAATGATAAATATAATATCCATAATTATAAAGATAAGTGGTATTCCAAATAATTCTGTAGGTATTGCCAAATATCCGACAATTACAAATATTGGTACTAAAATAATTCTTAAAATGGTAAGTTTGTTTGCTAAATTCATTTTAAGTTCTCCCTTCTATTCTATATCTATGGTAAGTTTATGTTTATGTTCTCTAAAATGCTGTTCATCCTATTTGAGTTTTCAGTTTCAATTGTATTTGTAGAGCTTGAATTCTCTATATTTTCTCCTATTGTTTCATTTTCTTCCTTGATTTGCTTTTCTATCTCTGTTTTTCTAGCATTTTCAAGTTGCTTAATCAAGTTTTGAAGTCTTGTTAAGTCCTTTCCTATCATTTCAAAATCATTCACATTAAGTGAATCATTTAAATTCTGATTTGCTTTAATTACAGAATCAATGATGGCTCCAATGTCTTCAGTGTCAACAATATCCAAATCAACAGAATTTGCTTCACTAAATAAGTTGGTAAGAGCAATTTGTAAATTATCTCCAATTGCAACCGTATTTCCAGTAGCCACTATTACTTTCTTTAATGCAGGGATTTCGCTTTCATTAAGCATTACTTGATATACTGGTTCAACATATAGAAGTGAATTATTAATTGGAATAATAATCATATCTTTGATTAACTTTGTACCACTAGTATTTATTGCTTTAAGTTCTTCCGAAATTGTTGCATCCTGTTCAATTTGATTGTTTAACTGCATTATGCCTACAACGTTGTTTTCTTGATTAAACTTATATAATGATAATTTTGGCTTTCCGTCGTTTACCGTTCCAACAAGATATGACGTTATATTCTGTTTTCCAAGCTTATTGTATGTAAGAATTAGTCCAAGCTCTGCCTTTTTGTTATCGATAGTCTTTAGCATAGTATAGTATGGGTCCATTTCAACACCTGCAATTGTTGAATTTGTAGTGCTGGCTTTTTTGGTTATTTCCCAAATATCATCACCTCTATACAAAGTATCTTCGCTAACATCATGATAAATATTTATCATTTCCGCTTGTATATCATATAAGAACTTAGGATAAACAATATGTTCTTTGATTGAATCTGGAAGCTCGTCTTCAACAAACAAATCTGGATACATATTTCTATATGTCATTATAATTGGATCTGTTTTGTCTGTAATATAGAATGTAGTTGTTCCATCGTATGCATCTATCAAAACTTTTAATGAGTTCCTAATATAATTAATTCTTTCTCTATAGCCTTTGATATTGATGGTTGTCATTTGCGAATATGGATATGATGCAGATCTTGTATATGCATCAAGTACCCATACTAATCTACCATTTTCATCTATTACAAGATATGGTTCCTCATCATATAAAACATCTGGAAATATCTTTTTTGCTCTTTCTATAACATTTCTATTATTTATAATCTTTGTGTCTGCTGTATTATTTCTTGAAAGTGCAAGTCTTAGATTTCCCTCTTTAATTCCTAATACAAGTCTATCTATAAATCCTACCGTAACTCCTGCTTTACCATCATAAACATTTTCGCTACTCGTGGTTGCAGTAATTGGATAATCGTATTCTTTTCCAAAAGAAGTGTTTACTTTGATTGTGCTATCCGTATCTAGTCCAAAATAAATTCTTGGTTGAGTAATTCCTAAAATATCTTCGCTTTGAAAATCAGAAAGAATATATTTTATGTAGCCTTTGTTGTCCATTTCCGTTGCGGAATTTACTACCATTGAATATCCATGTGTATATTTTAATGATTTATTATTATAGCTAACAGTATTATCTGTAAGTATTTCCCTTGGTGTAATATAGACTAGTTCATCTTGACCATTTATATTGTAATTAGCCAAAAATGTATTGTCATAACTGTAATAAACACTATTTTCTTGATGTTCAGCAATCGTTGTAAGAGTAATACCCTTTGATACAAGAGGAATATTGTTAATTACGTCTCTATTGGTATCAACTTGATTTGATGTAAGTGCCTCATATTCTTTTATATTTTCTTGTTCAATTCCAATGTTGTATGCTTCTTTTGTGTTTTCAATGTTGTAACTAATGAATTCCTTTTCACTATCCAATTCGTTCTTACCAACATACGCAAATTGAAATCCCACCATGACAATAAATAGACCTAGCATATATACTGGCACTATAGCAATTGAAATGATAGATTGTTTAAAGTTTGATTTCTTAATATATCTAAATAACCTAATTACTGAAACTGCCACTACAACACTCAAAACTCTATAACCCCATACTTTTATGGTTACATCTGTCATTCCAGCTCCAATAATTGCCGTGGATTTATCATCTGGTAAATTTACCATTGTTCCAGTAAAAATATTTTGTGCACTTAGTAAAATATATACACATAAGAGAATAGTAATAACAGCCACCAGACACATCTCTTGTTTTACAAATGTGTTTGTCTTTAGCTTTTCAACATCAACACCCTCATCAAAGTACATATTAAACACGATAACATAATACACAGCAATATATACAATTAAGAACAGCATTAGCACTCCAAATGCAATGATGAATGTTTGAATGAATGGCAATATAAACATGTAGTAACTTATATCTGTTCCAAAAATAGGATCTCCTCTACCAAAAACTGCCGCATTTTTTAATATCATCAATTTATCATAAAGCACATTAGTATAAATCATGCTAAAAACTAGCGCAAGAATTATACATATTGTTTTATTTGGAAGCTTTGGAAAATCAATTTTATCATCCTTAAAAAACTTTTTTAAGCCTCTAAATATGAAACGGTTTGTAATATACAGCATAATGTAAAAAATAATGAACAATGGTCCAGTTAGCAAATATCTATTGATAACTCTTTCATTAAATACTGATGCATATTCTTCACCGATTCCTATGTAACTCAAGTAATCCGCTCTAATTTTCACAGCTGTAGATAAAGCAAATATAGCTATAACAATTAATACTATTATTCTTCTTATTCTTCTATTTGGTTTAGTTGTTTTACGCGTCTTATTATCTGTTACTTTATCTGTATTTTGAGGTGTTTCATTTATGGTTTCTTTAGTAGTGTCAATTGAAGTTTTTTCTTCTTCACTCATACTATAACTATTTCCTTTCAATATTTCACTATGTGTTAATAAAGTTTTAAACACTTAAATTATCGCATCAAGAAATTGTTTACTATCAAACACTTCCATATCATCGATTTGCTCGCCAACACCAATAAACTTGACTGGTATTTGGTTTTCAGAAACAATACCTACTACAACACCACCTTTTGCTGTACCATCTAACTTAGTAAGTACAAGTCCAGTAATATCCGTAGTTTCTTTAAATGCTTTAACCTGTTGAATAGCATTTTGCCCAGTTTCAGCATCTAAAACTAATAACACCTCTTTGCTGCAATCTGACATTTCTCTATCTATAACTTTATTTATTTTAAGTAACTCATCCATAAGATATTTTTTATTATGTAATCTTCCAGCAGTATCACAAATAAGGACATCCGCACCTATTTCTCTTGTCTTCTTAATTGCATCAAACACAACTGAGGCAGGGTCAGAACCTTCATCTTTTTTTACAATAATACTTCCTGACCTTTTAGCCCAAATATCTAACTGTTCGACAGCAGCTGCTCTAAATGTATCTGCAGCAGCAACTACTACTTTGTTTCCTTTTTTTACTAAGTTATTAGCAATCTTTCCAATTGATGTTGTTTTTCCAACACCATTAACGCCAACAACAAGGATAACTGAAGGCTTTGTAGAAAGATTTAATTCTGAATTTTCAACATCTAATATATCTTGCATAATGCTTTTTAATGCATCTTTAACAGCTTCTTCGTCCTCAATTTTTTCTCTTTTTATTTTGATCCTAAGCTCATCAATTATTTTTTCTGATGTTTCCATTCCTATATCTGACATTACTAGTGCTTCTAATAGCTCTTCAAGAAGATCTTCATCTACCTTCCTAAATGTACTAAATACTGCATTTATCTTTGTATCTATAGAACTCTTGGTCTTACCTAGTCCTTGTTTTAATTTATCAAAAAAACCCATATTTTTTTATTTTTCCCTTCTTAACATTGTTCAAAAAACAACATAAAAATCCAAAATAACTTAATACTACTTATATCATTAAATAGTAAAAAAATCAACACATAGGGCCGGTCTTTTTTGACAGGAAATTGTCAATAGGGCCGACCCCTTTTGACAGAATTCTGTCAAAAAGGGTCGGCCCTATGAACTATGAAGAGCAAAAAAATATCGCCACGTATGCGGCGACCATTTTTATTTATTCTTCTGATTTCTTTGCTATTACTTCTTTTCCATCATAATAACCACAGTTTGGGCAAATCGTATGAGGTCTAACAGGTTGATGACAATGAGAACATGTAGATAAATTTGTTTCTTCTATTTTCCATGTTGATCTTTTAAGTCCTGTTCTTGCCTTTGACCATCTTCTTTTTGGTTGTGCCATTTCTATCCCTCCTTCGACTATTCTAAGTTTTCTAAAACTTATTATACTTATTATTTATTTTCGTTATGTTTTATGTAAAAATAATATCTAAATATTATTATGCTCATACTCTAAAACTACCTAAATAGTATACAATCTCACAACTCATTTGTCAAGCTTTTTGTTGATACTAAATTTCCTTGGTTTAACTTCAATCATTTGAGATTCCATGCTAGCATTTTCTGCTTTCATAAACTTAATAACATTTTTTCTATTTCCGATAATTCCTGTTATATTTGCATTTTCTGGAGTAAGCACCCCTGAAAAATCATTTAGTTCATTAATGCATCTCAAATATACTTGCTCGTCAATTTCATCTGGATCACCATCGCAATTATTTTTAAGCTTATTATATAAATCTTGCATTTCGGGTGTAAACTTTCCACCAAAATTAACAATTGCAGACGAGTATAATGCCACCATAAGATCCATGTCATTGTAATCTTTGTATGCATCTTCTCTCTCTTTTTGCAATCCTTCAATTTTTAATCTTAAGTTTTTAAGGCTCTCTATTTTTAGGGTATTCTTTCCGTTCAAATATCCCCATAACGTAAGTCCTTCACTCGTAATTTCTTCTTCTTCATTCACATATTTATCTATTCGAGCATTACGAATAACATTAAACACTTTAGATTTCATTTCTTCGTCATTTGTCATATCTAATCATTTCCTCTATACCAAAACTGCTTGTAATTTATCAATATCTTTATACATTTCTACACACATTTTATCAGTAAATCACCAATTTTTCAACTTATTTTTAGTCTTTATAGTAATTAATGATTCTTTTTCCAAAATGATAGTAAAAATGCAACTGTGGCAAGTACCAATATTATTCCATATTTTACAACACCATCTCCTGTTGCTACATTTCTTATTATCTTGCTTACTCTATTATTCGAATGAGTAGAGTCATCTCCATTTTTATTACTATTTGATTTATTAATATAAACATCACCCGAGCTGCCGTCGCTAACATAACTTACAGTACCGTCATTATTATTAACAACATTATAATAATTATTTACTTCATTATAATAATTGTTCAACTCGTTATAATAATTATTCTGAGTTGAATTCTGATTAGTATTGGTATTTGTATTTGTATTACCATTATCCCTATCATGTCTGTCGACTGCATTCTTGTCTGCTTGAACATACGATGTATTTAGTGATAATGTCATAGATGAGGTACCAGCTGGCAAATCATTTGGAGATATTTCTTCTTTATATTTCAATAATACTCTCAATTTTTCTCTTGTACCTGCTTTCAATTTATCGTTAATATTTACTATCATACCATCACTATATCTTACTTCATATGATATATACTTTTCTTGCGTAGCAGATAATCCATCTATACCAACTTGACTTATCATAGCGTCAACAGTTCCATTATTTACAGCATCAACAGTAAACTCATAGTAATCACCTGGAACTTGTAATGTAACATCGAAAGTGATTTCCGCATGAGATGGGCCAACTATAGTCGCATCCTGATTTGCAGGAATTGATCCTTCTGTAATTCTAATATTTTCAAAATACAAATCCCATCTAAGATCGTTTGCATTTGAAATATTAGGATTAAGAAAAGTTAATAAAGTTCCAATAATACATATTAACTTAATCAGTAAAATTCTCTTTTTCATTAACTATTCTTTCCATTTTCTTTAAAATAATTTTAGTTACCATATATTAAACTTATTAAGATGAACGATAACCAATACAAAATCCAAAAGCTAATCCAAAATGACAAATACTAATAAATATTTCTTTGTGCTTTACGCTTTCTTTCACGTAACTCAGCTCTTTTTTTTCTATCTATAAAAAACAAACTAAAAATATTCCATTTTTTTACAGGTACTAAAGATGTGTTTGGCTCGCCTAACAATCCTAATTCGTTTTCGTCATCTTGAGGCAAAACATCACTATAAAAGCTATTTTTAGAACTTTCAATTGATTTTACGATAGATTCAACTTTACTTTCTCTATCATAAAACTTTTTAATCATGTAAATATATACTTCTTCCTGATCCAATATCATAAATGATGTAGCGGTTTCTTCTTGGTAATAAATAATTGGTTTTCTAGTTTCAATTTGAGTATTTACCATACTATTAATATCATCCACCACTATAACATTTTTATCAGGCGAAATAGGTATATTTCTAGATTTTACCAAAATTGAATTATAGGTTTTTAGTATTTTATTTACTTTTTTATCATAATTGCTATTAAAATAAGGATTGTCATTTTTCATCTTTAGCGGCCTTTCTTTTTTAACTATATTTATTAATAACTTCTGTTAAACATACACTAGGTATCGAAATATAAGGGATTCTAAACTTAACTTTTCCCTTAATTTTATCCATAGTTACGTCAAAATTATCCTTTGTAGGGTTTGCATCTCCTTTAGTTCTATAATATTTTATTCCATCTATTTCATCTATACCAATAACTCTATGAATTACTACCATTCCTGGTACTTCAAAGACTATTACATCATCTACATTTATCTCAGGATTTATAGCCTTATAAGCTATTACAGCATCGCCCTTATTTATAACACCTGTCATACTTTCTGAGCCAATACCAATCATAAAGATTGGAAAAACTCTGGAAATCAAAGCAATAAAGATAAATATTACTAAATACATTGGTACTTCTACAAGCCTTGATTTTTGAGCTATAAATTCTTGCTTAATTCCCTCTTCATGTTCATCAATTATGGTTGATACATACGTAAACACTATCATTGGAACCATTAATCCAAACATAGAATTTAGATAGTCTCCAAAATTTGGTAAATATGGTACCAAATATATATATAGTTCCAAAATCAACCTATATATCAAACAAGGTTGATAGCCTATTTTGTAACTCATATAACTTAGTAGCATATTTCTTGCAATTCTAGGAATTACTATGGAAGTAACTGCAATATATCCTTGCAAAATATCCCATTTAATATTTGTTGCTATACTCATTTGTATTTCTAAAATTGTAAGCAAAGCAGTTATTAAAATAACAAATTTAAACTTGTTTTTATTAGCTCTTATAAAGTTATATCTAAATAATTCCATAAAAATTATTGTAAATATTGGACCAAAAGTATTCCTCACAATATTTCTTATGCTCTGTGAATACCCATTTCTCAAGAATCCAATAAAAGCGCCCAAAGCATAAGTAACTGCCACTCCAATTATTACTATAACTACCGTAACAATTGTTGCCTTTTTCTTGGCAGTGTTTAATCCAGATTTACTAAAACCGTACATTAATACACTAAATATGAATAATATAATTAGAAGTCCACTCGTTACTATAGCTTCTTCAGATTTATAATAGTTTAAAATTATAAATCTGTATATCATATTGTATATAAGCAAAATAGAACAAATTATAAAATTATATGTATTCTGTTTTTGTTTCAAGCCCTTTTTACCCTACTTTCTAGTCTTGTACATAATTTAATGAATAGTTTAATGTAACTGCTAAAGGTTCTGTTAAAGCATTGATTTGCTCAGATGTTACATT
>Ga0247611_10004800_pt1 | contig 18435 bp, 18 predicted proteins | sample 177DNAGHGhighgp2_FD_192422 | JGI IMG/M metagenome (GOLD analysis project Ga0247611, IMG submission 192422) | Sheep rumen microbial communities from Palmerston North, Manawatu-Wanganui, New Zealand - 1770 DNA GHGhigh gp2 | ecosystem: Host-associated > Mammals > Digestive system > Stomach > Rumen... | reverse complement strand
TATTATAGTGACAAATTCTTGCGGTTTCAAGGATGCCCCCCCAACCAGCACCCCATCAACATTCCTTATTGCGATAATATCGGCGACATTTGACGCATTTACACTTGCACCATACAAAATCGGCGTTCCCCCAAGTCCCATATACGACAAAGTATCCGCAATTACCTTGTGCGCGTCGGCAATTTCTTGCGCGGTTGGCGTTATTCCCGCACCAATCGCCCACCGCGGTTCATACGCGATAATAATATCGTCATGCGCGTCACTTGGCACGGATTCTTTCACGCCCGCCTCTATAATATCAAATGTCTTGCCGGCGCGTTTTTCATCCATCGTTTCACCAACACAGATGATAGGCGTCAGCCCATTTTCCAACGCCATCTGCGCCTTTTGCCGAACAATATCGTTCGTTTCGTCATGATACATGCGGCGTTCACTGTGCCCGACAATTACATATTTCGCACCCGCATCGGCCAACATTGCGCCCGACACTTCACCGGTATAGGCACCTTTTTCATGCGCGCTGATGTCTTGGGCGCCAATTGCGACATTTTCCGTTCCCGCGCGCACCATTGTAAAAGGCACACATAAAATCACCCGATTTTCGGTCTTTACCCCCGTAATTGCGCCAATCATTTCGCCCAAGGCCGCCCGCGACCCGTTCATTTTCCAGTTTCCTGCAATAATTTTCATTTTTCATCCTTTTTTCCGTTGATTTTCTTGGTTACATTTTGCTATGTTATCGCAAAAGGTGAAAAAATGCTAGAATATTTACGTAATGCGGCCGATAAACCGTTGGCCAAGGTTTTAATGGGAATTCTAATCTTTTCGTTCGTTGGATGGGGTGTTGCCGAATGGGTATTCGGTCTTGCGTCATCTGATACAACACTGGCACGTGTCGGTGGGGAAAAGATTTCAATTCAGCAATACAATAATATGCGTTCGAACGAATTGGCGAATATGTCCCGCGAAGAACAACGCGAACTTTATTCAAACCCGGTAAAAATGTCGGACTTTCAAAACGGCGTGATTAAAAAAATCGCATCGGTCCAAAGAATTAGCAAACACGCGGATGATTTGGGCTATGTCGTGTCCGACCACCGAATCGCAAATGATATTCGCGCAATTCCGCAATTCCAAGAAAACGGCAAATTTTCAACGGCGGCGTTTGATGTCGTCCTGCAAAATTCGGGACTTACCGAATCGGATGTTGCAAACGATTTGCGTATAAAGGCATTGCACGAAATGGTAAATGTGCCGACCACAACACAAATCGAAACACCACGGTTTGCAACCGTTGCGGCATATAACGCACGCAATACAAAACGCGAAATAAATATGGCAACTGTAAAGTTTTCTACATTCAAAACGCAAAAACCAACGGACGAAGAATTGCGCAATTTCTATACCGCGCATCCGCATCATGTGGCGGAATCGCGTGATATATCATACGTAATTGTTCCGGCGGCGATGGATAAACCGGACGAATATGAAACCGCACTTAAAACCGCACAAAAAATGGAGGACGATATAATCGGTGGCGAAAAATTGTCCGCAGTGGCAAAAACACATAATGCAAAGTTCGTGCAACACACCGGTGTTTCAACCGAAAAATTACCGGATGATAAAAATTTAACAGAATCGGTTGTGGCAAATATATTTGAACTTGCACCCGAAACCGAAAGCGAACTTATCGAAACCAAGGCCGGTTTTGTTATCGTTCGCGTGGATAAAGTTATTCCCGAACATACCGCGGAATTCGATTCGGTGAAAAAAGAAATCGCCGCCGAATGGACCAAGGCAGAACAGGAAAAAATGGCATACGTTCGCGCAAATGAATTGTTGGTTGAACTGAACGAAAACGGAAAATTACAGGGTGCAAAAAAACTGACCGTGTCACGCACGGACGGCGCACCAATGCCGGTTTTGGTTGAAACATTTAAAAATAAAATCGGCAATAATTCAATTGTATCCGACACCGATGCGTTTTATGTTGTAAATATCGCGGACGAAAAATTGCCGGAAATAAACGACAAAAAACTTGATGAATTAAAACCGGAAATTGCAAATATGGCGATGCGGCACTTGGACGCGGATTATAACGCATACCTTGAACGAAAATACCCCACCAAGATAAATGAAAAGATATACAACCGGTTTGTAAAATAATTCTTCCCCGCATTGCGGGGATTTTTAATTCAGCCCAATAAAATTTGTAATACACAAAAAATATGATATAATTCATACCAAGGTTGGTGTGAATTTTTTACGCCAAATTTTACATAACAACAGACAAAAGGAAGAGAGAATGAAACCCAAAACACTTTTAATCACAACCGTGCTTGGTATTGCAACAACCGCGGCATTTGGTGCGGCGTCACTGCGCGCGCCGCAAATGGGCGGCACTGCAACGGTCACAACGCCCACGGCAACGAATACCGCACGTGCGGGCACAATGCGCACACAAACGATGAAAACATCATCCGTTTCCGCGCCATCGGTCACAACAACACAATCTATTGCGACACCGGTTTCAACCGAAACAACGGACGCGCGTTTATCGTTGCTCAAAGGTATCAAAGGTTTCAATCCCGGCAAAATAAAAGATACCACCGCCGCACAACAGGAATTAAACGCAATTGATTCACGTATCGAAGAATTACAATCAAAACTTGACCAGGCAGAAACCGCGGCCGATCAAACAGCAAAATTGACAGATGTTTATACCAAAGAACAAGTCGAAGCAAAAATTAATGAAAAAATTTCCGCCATTGGCACATCAACCGGCACAAAAGATACATACAGCAAAACGGAAATTAACAAATTGTTGCCATATAAAGAAAATGGTTTGGTTTACCTGCCGGTTTTGCCGGGGCAACCAGGATCCGGCGATATCGGTACCGCAACCCCGACTGTTATCGCACCTGAATGGCGCTTCCGCAACATGGGATTTGAAACATACGATAACAACATGGTCACAATTCACAAATTTGTAACACTTGCACCAAATAATGAAATTACAAATTTTGTTAACGAATTTTGCCACGACATAGAAAGTGGAAATTCATATTGGTGCGGTAAATATGGCGATACTCTTCCATATAATAACGATACTGGTGAACGCATGTTCAAAATCCGCCATCGCCATCGTGGACATGCATATCATACCCAAACAAGACCAGATTACTTTTGGTATTATACCAACGAACCAAACCCGGAAACATATATGAATGGTCAAATCAATTCTACACTCGATGAAATAACGCAAATAGAAACGCAGAGCGACCCACATGCAAAATATCATATTGAAATAGGACCAAAACCAAGATATTGGGAATGGTATGGGCCAGAAGAAAATCCATATAACCCTTTGGCGCATTTGGGCTATTTTTACGCAGGTAATCCTTCGGATGAAACATTTCGATCCTGGGAAGCCGAAGTTTGTCAACAATATACTAATGAATTAGGTTGTTGCATGACATCACATAACTCTGGTGTTTTTTGGGTAAACGTCTTACACAATGGTTATAAGTTATGGGGTACATCATACATAACAATAGTGGATGGGAAACGTACAATTACAGATGTTGTAGCATCTTTCGAATATGCTAATGACCTAGAATCACTTCGAGAAGCAGTTTGTAAAGGAGCCCCCATTACCGATTGCTGGCTCCGGGACGATCCTAGTTTTAGCACTTATTGTAACCAATCAATGGTTATCGTAAATGTTTTGTGGTCTTTGGACATGCCGCAACCCGTTCCAGGAGAAGAAAATACAGAAGAATAAAATATCAAAACGGGCGCATCCGCGCCCGTTTCAAGTTCCCCTTCTTTCCAAGAAGGGGTGGACGCGGAGCGGACGGGGTAATTCTTGGCGCGAATGCGCCAACATACCCTTGCCCCCCAGCGGTTCCGCCGGACCCCTTCCCATGGAATCACCCACGCAAAACTATGTTTTGCGCGGGGCCCGATGGAAAGGGGAGGAAAAACGGGCGCGTGTGCGCCCGTTTCACTAACACTAACCACTATTACAACTTCTTCATTGCCGAAACGTCGATTTCAACCATGGATGCGCCGTTCTTGTCAACTTCACCCCATATTTCAACATAATCGGACGGTGCCACATTCATGCCGTTCCAATCTTCCGCATCTATTTCGACATTGATTGTTCCGGTGTTATCTTGGAAAACATACGAATTTTCCCCATTTTGCCGCAGCAAGTATCCGCGAACAATAACCGGCGAATTGTCGGAAAGCCCGCGAACCTGTTCAATGGTCATAACTTCGGTCATCGTGTTGTTATTTGCACTATTATGCACCATATTTCCAGAACCCGCAAATGCAGCCGTGGATGCGACAACACCCAATACCGCCACAACGGATAATTTTTTACATTCCTTGCTTTTCTTTTTCATTTTTTCTTTCCTTTGTTTGTTTTACCCCACAAAGCGTCGGCGAAGTGAGGTTGGTTTTTGTTATGTGCTTTTGACACACCGAAATTATACCGTAAAAAGGCAAAGAAATACTCAGGAATGGTTTCAAAGGAATTTATGCAAATCGCCCCCATGCATATTCAGCCACCGCCGTGCACGTTCAACACCGAAACCGTAAAGCACACGAACCTGGGCCCAAAAAGCCGCCGAATGATCCATATGCATTGTATGCGCCAATTCATGCATCACAACATATCGCATAACATCAAACGGCGCAAACGCCAACCGCCACGAAAAGGAAATCGTTCCCGTTGTTGACCGCGAACCCCAACGCGATGACGTATCACGCAGACAAATTTTCTTTGGCCAAAATTCACGCGGCGTTTGATGAATCAATTCTTTGATATGCTTTAACAATTCGGTTTTGATAAACATGCGCACGCGATTTTCAATCAATTTTTCATCACCGCCAACAAACAGTGTCCGCGTTCCATCATCATTCAAAACAAACTTATTTCCGCGCATCGCCGCAGCATAAACAACACGCACCCGCATATCCAAAAAGTCAAACATATCGCCCGATTTCAAATGTTCCTTGCGCGGGGCATTTGCAAAGAACCGTTCCAACCACCGTCGCTTTTGTTCCACAAATTTCATTACCGTTGAATTCGCCGAAATCACCGGCCGCGTTGCATCAATCCGCCGCGCATCCCCGCCGCGTGGGCGCAATGTTATATTCCGCACGCCCCGACGCACGGTTATGACAACCGGTATTTTTTCCCCAGATGAAGTTACAAATTCAAATTCAGACATGCTTTATTTTTATGCGAATCGCCCGCGCGATTTTTTCCGCATCAAACCCACACGCACGATACACCATGTCAGATGCCCCTGACAAGCCAAAATCGTCAATTCCAACAACAATATCTGCAAATTCAAACCATGGTGCGGTGGCGGATGCCTCTATGGCGACAACGGTGCCGACCAAGATTTTATCCCTATATCTTTCATCCATCGCCCGAAAATGCGCAACCGACGGCATACTTACCACCCGAACCGCACCGCCCAAAATCCGCGCAACATTTATGGCAAGTGGAACCTCCGCCCCCGTTGCAACAATCGTCATCCTTACCCGCGCCGCACCCGATTCATAAACGACATATGCGCCAAACTTTATTTCACCAAGGATTGCATCGCCCACAGGCGCAATCGCCTGGCGCGAAAGAACAATGCACGACGGACGGTTCATTTCCGATAACGCCGTTTGCCACGCCCATGCAACCTCTGCCATATTACATGGCCGAAAAACATTCATATTCGGAATCAAACGCAGACCCGCCAACTGCTCAACCGGTTGATGCGTCGGGCCATCCGGCCCAACCGCAACACTATCATGCGTTAAAACATAAACGACCGGCAAACCCGAAATCGCGCTAAGGCGCATCGCGCCACGCATATAGTCACTGAACACCAAAAAAGTCGAACCCGCCGCACGCACACCCGCATATGCCATACCGTTCATAATTGCCGCCATCGCATGTTCGCGCACGCCATAGTTTATATATCGCCCTGAAAAATTGTCCGCCGTAATTTCACGCACGCCCGACACACGCATATTAGTGCTTTGGCCCAAATCCGCACTGCCGATAACAACATCCGCACCCCGTTTCATAATCGCCGCCAAGTATTCGCCCGACATTTCACGCGTTGATACCGCGGATGTTTTCTGCTGTAACGAAACCGCCGGCACATTTGCATATTTTATTTTTTCTGGTCTTTTATGCGTGCGTGCAAATTTGCGCCACAAATCACGTCCAACGGCCGAATCCAAATGATTTATCAATTCTTTGATTTCCGCATCATCTATGGCCAAACCGTGCGCACGCGCCGTTCCCGAAACGCTTGTCCCCTGGCCCAACGTGGTATCACACCGCACAAACAACGGCCCCGCCGCCGGCGCGCTTATTACATCATAAAGTTCATTCATATCTGTGCCATCCGCCGCACGCACTGTCCACCCCGCCGCCCGCATCCGCATCGACACGTTTTTATCCGTTTGCGCCACACCATCGATACTTAGTCCGTTATTATCCCAAAGCAAAACAAGATTATCCAATTTATACCGGCCGGCAAAACCGATTGCTTCCCCCGCCACACCTTCCATCAAATCGCCATCGGAACAAAGGCAATAAACGCGCCCGCCGGTCTTGTTGTGCTTTGCGGCAATCGCCATACCGACCGCGTTCGCAACACCCTGACCCAGGGGGCCCGTCGTCGCACTAACCCCATCGATTTCAAATTCCGGATGCCCCGGCAACCCACCAATTTGCCGGAAAGATTTCAAATCGCCAATGTTATACCCCGCAAGTTTCAACACCGCATACAGCATTGCCGATCCATGCCCCGCCGATAAAACAAACCTGTCGCGCACGGGATTTAGGAACACCGCATAAATCATTGTGACAATGTCCGCCGCGCCAAGCACAATTCCGACATGCCCGCTTTTGGCCGCGGCAATCGCCCGCAACGCATCCGCGCGCACCGCATTTGACATTTCGTGTAAATTCTTGGAATCTATTTTCATTTTATGATATTATATCACAAACAAAGGATGAAATAAAATGCTAAAAATTTGGACAGACGGCAGTTGTTTGGGAAACCCCGGTCCCGGCGGATGGGCATTTGTTGCAACCGACGGAAAAAACCGTGCCGAACGCAGTGGTGGCGAAAAGGGCACAACAAATAATCGTATGGAACTAACCGCGGTTATACGCGCAATATCCGCTGCACGCAAACACGATGAAATTGAAATTCACACCGACAGCCAATATGTAAAAAACGGCACGATGGTTTGGATGAAAAATTGGAAAAAAAATAATTGGCGCACCGCCGACAAAAAGCCCGTAAAAAACCAAGACCTGTGGCAACAATTGGACGAATTGGTATCCGCCGTAAAAGTTCATTGGGTTTGGGTGCGCGGACATAACGGCGAAGAATTAAATGAACGCTGTGACGAACTTGCACGCGGCGCGGCCGAAAAATTGAAATGAAACTTGAATCCACCGGTCTTTTAATATCACTTCGTCCATTCAATGAACGTGATGCGGTCGCACATATATTTACGCGCGAACATGGTGTCGTCGCCGGAATGTTGCGCGGTGCGGTGGTTGCCAAAACGAACAAACCACTGGTTGGCCAAATCGGCAACGCCACATGGGGCGCGCGACTTGATTCCGCACTGGGCGTGTTTCATTGGGAAAGTGAAAAAAATTTAACCGCCCCAATCATGATAAATTTCGAACGAATTAAATTTGTAAATTGCATTTTTGATTTGATAAAAACATTACTGCCCGAACGCGAATCATACTGCGCACTTTACGATTCGACGGTGCTGTTTTTAACAAATTTGCCAAACACAAATTCCCCGACCGATGATTATTTAGATTGGGAAAAAACATTATTACGCGAACTTGGGTTTGCGCTTGATTTGACAAAATGTTCTGGCTGTGGGGGCGCAAAAAATTTGACACACCTTTCGCCAAAAACCGGGCGCGCGGTATGCGGCGAATGCGCCGCGCCCTATAAAAACCGGCTTTTTCAATTACCTTTGACACTTGACACAACACTTCAATTTCTTGAAAAAATATGCGCGGAATTGGGAACAAAAATTCCGAACACGCGGTTGACTTTGACACACGAAAAAAAATCTTAAATTTTCCTTGCATGCCACGGAAAAAATTTCTAAGATACAACCGTTCAACAAGCAAAGGAGAAAACTATGTTTTGGACAATCCTCGTTCTGGTTATCGGAATTGCGCTCTTTTTGTTTGGCGGTATGTTCACCAAACAGGATGGCAAAAAATCTGAATCCAGTCCTATGATAATCAAAAAACTGATCAAATTGGTATCTATCCTTTTGATCGCTGGCTGTGTCTGCCGTTTGTACACACCGTACTACCTGACACATACAAACCCAATGATCTTGCAAGAAATGGTATCCGCAATGCAGGAACAACAGAACGCCGAAAAGAACAAGGCGATTCGCAAATATGTCCGTTCGAATTTAAAGGACATGATTGGCGATGCACCAATTTGGGGTAATGAAGATGCCAAGAAGACTATTTTCTTGTGGTCTGATTATTCTTGCCCATATTGCCGTCGTGTTCATGGCGAATTGGCCCGTGTGATGGAAAGCCGTGACGATGTTCGCATTGTCTTGAAAAACTTTTCTATCCATGGCGAATTGTCTGACGCACCGGCCAAGGCTGTTATTGGCGCAAAATTACAAGGCAACGACAAAGCCGCCGCGTTGGATAAACTGTTGATGAGCAAAGAATATTACACCCAAGATGATATGAAAGATCGTTCAAAACTTGGTGAAAAAATCAAAAAGAATGTCATGAAATTGGCGGCCGAAGCCGGTTTGGACACCGCACAATTGGAAAAAGACATGAATGGCGAAGTTGTCGCACGTGAATTGAAAAATGTTCGTGATTTGGCACAACGTTTTGAAATCAGCGGCACACCGTATTTGGTTATCGGCGAAGAAGCATTTCCGGGCGCGATACCATACGATCAGATTATCAAGGCATTGGATAAATAATAATTCCGATACGCAAAAATCCCCACTAAATTCGTGGGGATTTTTTTACGTAATTAAATAAGCACTAAAATCATTTATTCTTTTTATACACGAATTTCCATTTTGCGTAACTAAGTGATTGTTTACCCTTTTTATCACAATCTCTTAAATATTTTCTATATTGTTCTTGTAGGTTTTGATGTCTTTCGCGCGCTGGTTCTATATAGTTTTGATTCATATTTTGTACAATTTTATGCGCAGAAATAAGTAACCAACGAAATAAAAATAAGACAACCACGCCCAAGGCAAAGCCAATTCTTCGATATAAACGTTCTTCCTCAAGATTTCTGGTATGCTTAGTATTATTTTTTTGTGTTCCAGGTTCTTGCATACGATAATATCCGCCATAACTTTTATTCCAAGATTGATTTGCGTCCACTATTTTCTGCGCCATGTCTAACGGAACGATATTGGTTTCTACACTAGTTGGATATGGTACAACTTTACCATAATAACTAGTTTGAGCTTTAATATCGTTAAAAATGTAAATACACATTATGGTTACCAATATAGTGATAAATACTTTTCTCATTTACTTCTCCCTTGTACAAAAATTAAAACCGCCAAAGGAATAGCGGTCGGGAAGTTTGCGAAATCATACCGTTGTAGATTTTGTTTGCTTTCGGATAAACCTATTGTATAACAAACACCTCCCGACCTCTCTGCCGGGCAGGACTAACGGTGCAACACATTTAGCGTTTGCACCGAACGGTATAAGGCTCGCAAAAGCCCGAACCCAATTCCTATTGGATTCACCTTTCATTATACACAAAAAATCGATTTTTTGCAAATATCTTTCAACTCATTTAATACACAATAAAAAACACCCCGCAACTATTGTGTGGGGCGTAAGCATAACCAAAACCGGAATTATTTTTCTTCCGCCGGTTCTGATTTTTCAGATTCCGCGGATATTTCTGTTTCTTTAACTTCCGCTTCGTCTTTTGGTTCTTCTTTGGTTTCAGATTCTTCTTCAACCTTTTTGGTTCCAAATGTCAAGACCTTGCCGGCGACCAACGCTTCGATTTCATCGTTTGTACGCGCGACATAAACCTTAATCGGAACAATCACATCCGGATGCAGTGCGATTTTCGTATCAAACGCACCAATCGATTTAATCGGCGCACCCAACATAACCTGGGCCGAAGAAATTTCAACATTCGCAACTTCTTTCAGCGTGCGCGCGATATCGCGACTTGACACCGAACCATACAATTGACCGGTATCACCCGCCTGGCGTATCATGTACATCTTGGCATTTTTAACCGCATCAACCTTGGATTCCGCCACCTTGCGTGCATTTTCATGACGCGCCTGAAGTTCCGCCTTTTGCGCTTCGAACAAAGCGACATTTTCACGCGACCAACGCAACGCCTTGTTATTTGGCAACAAATAATTCCGCGCGTAACCGGTTTTAACCTCTACCGTGTCGCCGATTGTCCCAAGACCTGTAATTTTTTCTGTTAAAATAATTTTCATTTTATCTGTCCTTTTGTTGAAAGTTAGGGTTATACCCAAATATCTTTACCCGATGTTATTGCGCACAAACGGCAACAGCCCCAAATGACGCGCACGTTTAATCGCCTGTGCCAATAAACGTTGGTCTTTCTGGGAAACGCCACTAATGCGACTTGGCACAATTTTACCACGTTCGGTGATATAGTGTCCCAACATTTTAACATCTTTATAGTCAATAACCTTGCCCTTTAATGGGTTGGCCTTTTTACGATAAATTGCTGCACGAACTGCCATTATTCTGCCTCCTCGGTATTCTTTTTCATCATGATTGATGGTGCATCCGCCAATTTTTCAACCCGCACGTTCAGGAAACGGATAACATCTTCGTCGATACGACTGCGCCTTTCAAGTTCGGCAATCGATTTACCCGGCATTTCCACGTTCATCATAACATAGTGCGCCTTGCGATTTTTACGAATAACATAGGCCAAATTTTTCAATCCCCAAAATTCTGTGGATTTTACTTCGCCGCCCAGTTCTTTGATAATTTCCGCATATTTGTCCGCTTTTTCTTTGACCTGCGGTTCGGTCAGATCCTGGCGAAAAACCAGAACACTTTCATAGTAAGCCATTTTATTTCCTTTGGTTTATATCAGCCGTCGCCCCCATGGCCACAGCAGGAACAAGCGCAATTATTACAATTTTTTCCAAAAAAGCAAGTAAAAACGTAAACAGACAAAAAACAGGAATAATCTCTATTGACACACCATAAAAAAATTTTCTAACATAAAACCGTAACGGGGGAAAAATATGAACAGTTTTCACAAAAATCTTAACCGCATGGCGATTTTTACGGCGTTTGTGCTGTGCCTGTGCATCGTCTTTTATCGGCTGTTTTTCACGATTGCGATTGCGAACATATACCTTAATGGCATAATTATCGGCACAACGCTTTTCGGCATAATCATCTGTTTTATCAAGGTTTTTGCCCTTGTCCCCGAACATAAATGGCTGCGCGAATATATGCGCGGTGTGCGCAATCCGAAACTGCCCCCGCGGCTGTTGCGGTCTATTGCGCTGTTGCTGCACCACCGCAAAAATCAACTTATGGCGGACGGATTGCGCGGTGTCATGGATACGATTCAGATTAAAATGGACAACGACCGCGAATCGGTGCAATACACCGTGAACACATTGGTATTCTTGGGGCTGCTTGGGACATTTTGGGGTCTGATTCTTACGGTCGGCGGCTTTGCGGATTTAATCGCCAACCTAAACTTTAACGACGATGCGGTTTTGGAAACGATGCAGGCCGGACTTTCGCAACCACTGGGCGGCATGGCAACCGCGTTTACCAGTTCGCTACTTGGCCTGGGCGGAAGTTTGATTGTCGGATTTTTAGCATTGCAATTACAACTTGCACAAAATGCGATTATACATTCACTCGAAGAATTCCTATCGGCACGGACGAACATATTCCGCACGAATTTAACGGAATCCGCCCTGCCCCAAATCGAATCGTTGCTTGGGCATATCAACAACAACATCGAAAACATAAACCAAAAATTCGAACCAACCGAACCAATGGCTGCATAGCAGAGCGCGCGAGGGAGAAACAAAAATGTTCAGATTAAATTTTCGCAATAAACCAAACACATGGCCGGCATTCGTCGATTTATTTTCGAACCTGGTCATCATATTGATTTTCTTGCTGATTGTGTTTGTGTTCCTTTGGACCACGACCAGTGTTTTTAACAAAAAGGCCGGTGTGCAAACGATTGCGGATTTGAAAAAAATCAACGCGTCCCAGGTTGCACAAATCAACCAAATGACCGCCGACAACGAAGAAGCGATGCGCCTGCTTATTCAGGCACGCGCCGAATTGTTATCAAACCAGGACGAAATCGACAGCCAAAATTTATCGATGATTGACATAATCAACGCGTATGAAAACGAAGTATCCAAGGTCAAGGCCAGTGACGATGCCGCCCAACGTGAAGTCGCCGCGCTTCGCGAACAATTGGCCCAGGCGAACGCCATCAAAGACCAACTTGCCGAATTGGAAAAACAACGCCGCGAATTACAAGACCAAATGCAAAAGCAGGTAAATGTTCAGCAAGAATTAATCGGCCTCCAAGAATCCGAAATGAATTCCCAGGCAGCGAAATTGAGCGCCCTTGAATCCGAAATGGCAAAATATACGGCGGAACTTGAACGACTAAACGCGGCACTGGGCGCGGCGGACAGCGAACTGCTTGCGCAACAGGCGAAATATATCGAAATGTCGAACAACCTGAATAAGGCCCTTGCGGACAAAGTTGCGGAATTGCAAGATATGCGGGAATATCAATCTGAATTTTATCGCGCGGTAAAAATTGCACTTGGCAACACAGAATCCGTCACGGCGGACGGCGACCGGTTCATTGTGCAAAGTGACATTTTATTCAAAACCGGTTCATACAGATTGTCGGACGCGGGCAAAAAGCAACTTAAAATCATATCCAATGTCATCAAAGAAATGGAAACAAAAATCCCGTCTGAAATCGAATGGATAATTCGCGTTGACGGCCACACAGATAACAAACCCGTCGTCCCCGGCAATCGCGCATATTCGAACAACATGGAACTTTCATTACTGCGCGCGACGGCGGTGGTGAATGAACTGGTGCACGATGGTGTGGCGCGCAAACGCCTTGTACCGTCCGGATTTGGCGACATGTATCCGTTCGCCCCGAACACGACCAAGGAAAACATGCAAAAAAACCGCCGTATTGAATTAAAACTTACGAATAAATAGTGGTTAGTGGTTAGTGACGTCATACCGCGGCATCGGGCCCCGCGCAAAAAAGTTTTGCGCGGGTGATTTCACGCGGTATCTCCCTGGTTTTGCAGAGAGCAAGTTCTCCTCCTGCGGAGGAGTACGGCGAAGCCGGGAGGTGGTCTTTACCCTTTCCGGCGAAAGGGCGAAGTTCCATCATCGCAACGCGATGATGGAACGGATCACTTTTCCCTTTCCATTCACCAAAAAATATGATAAAATACATCGGGCAGAGAGATGAAATTCTATTCAAACCTTTTATGTGGTGCGGTTTTTGCGGCGGTTATTTTACCGGCGATGGCGAATGTTGCGACGACGGCGGGATCTAACCTGACAGCGTACAACGGCACCGGCGCGATGAATAATAACCAGTGGAACAGTCTAATGAACGGCCGCGCCGGCATGGCACAGAATACGGCCGAAGCGAATTTTGGAAACTGTAACGCGATTGTGTTGCGTTGCGCGTCGCCAAAGTGCGCATCAGGCGGTTGCACGGACATGAACGTTGCCGCCGCGATTGTTGCGGGCTGTGTCAATTCGAACCAAAATTGCAAACAATATGGTGACGACCTGATTCAATACATCACGGCCCAGGTTGTGGCGCAATCGACCGCCAAGGTGCAACAGCAACAAAACGCCGTTGCCATTGCCCAGGCCGAAGCCCAAGCCCAGGCCGCGGCATCGGCCGCCGCCGCTGAACAAAACAACGCGCAAATGGTGGCGATGCAGCAACAGATGGCGCAAATGCAACAACAAATGGCGGAATCCATGACCGCGATGCAGGAACAAATGGCGGCCACAGCGGAATCGCAAAACGCGCAAATTCAAAACGCACTGGAATCGCGCGCGGCGGAATCACCAACATACGCGGGCGCGCCGACGGCACCGATTGAAACCGGCGCGGTGATTGCGGGACTCGAAGGCCTTGGGGTTGCGGAACAATTGGCGGCGAAAAACGGAATCAGTACGGATATCTTGGTCCGCGAACAAATGGGCGGCCAAATTGAAACCGCAATCGAAGACGCAACACTTAAAATGAAGGAATTGAAACAAACACTGGACAACATCATTGAATACGCGGGTTGCGATTCCGGTGTGACAAGTTGCAAGGGCCCCAAACGTGTCAAAAAATTCAAAGATATGGCGAATGAATTCTTTGACCCGTATGAAGAGGTCTTGGACAACATGTACGACGCACTTATCCTTGCCATGACACTCGGCATAGACGTCAGCGACACGATTATGTTGCTCAGCGATGCATGTAATATATGGGGAAAGTACATGTGCGACACATGCAGTCCTTCTCAACAAACTAACACAGACACAGGCCAAGGCATTTGTGCGTGCAACACAAATAACAACGGAACATGGTCAAACTGCTATTACCGCATCCGTACTGAAAATGGCAAGGTTGCCAAAGATCAACCACATTGTCGCCTTGTCGGAACCGTAGGTAACAAAGAAGAAGTTTGGCACGAATGGATTGATGCAAATTCCGGTATAACCGGCACGACCCAGGTTGCATGTGCATCAGACGCAATTGATAATATATCCATATTCCGTGGTCGTCGCAAAAAAACATCGGTTGATATTGATACATTACGTGATTTTATAAACCAAGATGCATACGGCACATGTCGCACGCCAAAGAATCCAGATGACTTTAGTGTATTGGAAGATTGCGGTGCAAAATTTTGTAATGTTGATCCAAAGAATGACACACAACGTTATAAACAACTAAGGCAGGCATTCTCTACCAAGAAATTGCCAGCCCAAACTCTAACTGGTTCCGCCGTAAACAGATTATGCTTTAGAGACGAAAGAGATTTCAATAATCTTGATGGTGGCGGTTCATCGAATAATGAAACTGTTGCAGATCCAATTACTCAACAAGCCGTGGCATCCTGCATAAGTTTATTAAACGAAACAGATTGCAGGAAACAAAGTGGTTGTACATGGGTGAATTATAATGGTTTAATTCCAGGCATGTTAACAAAAGGATCTTGCATGTATAATGGAACAGCAAACGACTGTCGATCTGGTTATAAAAAAGACTCCAAAGGGAACTGTGTAATAGATGAGGATTTTATCGGTCCTATGCCGTATGATGAAACAGCATTCGATCCAACAAAATGTATGTATTATGACGAAACAGAATGTTTGAAACATTCATCCGTTTGTGAATTAATTGAAACGGCTGGTCATAAGGATTGTCAAGCGAAGTAAGGATGTTGAAAATTGGTGTTTGAGAAAATGAAAATTTTTAATACTGTATTTTTTGCAATTCTTTGTGCGTTGCCGGTCGCTTTGCATGCAACCGAAGAATGTCCGTTCTTTTCGCCGGCATTGGCATTATGCAGTGTGCACGCGTATAATGTTGGCGACGCACAAAACCCAACCGACGTTGGTCGCGCCAGTGAAATTGAAGAAGTCATCGGTATGAAAACGACGGTTATGGTGCAACAATTAAAACAACAATACGATGAATTGAATGCGGTTATCAAACGTTTCAAAACCCAACTGAACAAGGCGGTTTTAACCAGTAAAATCGAAGTCCTTACCGGCAACACATCTTCATCAACCGGTTCATCATCCGGCGGATATAATTCGAATAATGGCGTTTCAATATCCGGCGCATCCGATTGTTCAAATGATGACGATGCAGATAAAACCGCGCAATGCCTGCAACGGAATATCGCACAAATTATAAACGCCGCCAATTCGGGAAAGGTATCTGATGCCCGCAAACAACTTTCTAATGATATGTCTATTGCAATACGTTGGAATTTATGTACCGATATTACAAAATCAAACCCAAATGATGGGGAATTTGCATGCTGTCAAAATAGGCAAGTAAACCAAATAAATAACCTAAGTCGCGCTTCTGATATTGTGAATTGTGCAAATGATTTTCGTGCGGCAATTAGTCAGACCGTAAAATATAATAATAACAAAAATCGTAGTTACGGTTGGGGTCCATACGGCAACCGCTAACCCCACCATTTTCGAACAATTCCAGAGTGCAAAGTTCTCCTCCGTTGGAGGAGTACGGTGTGGAACACCGGGAGGTGGTCGGAGCATTCGTTATTATTCCGTATTCCCTAACCACCCCGCCCGTCACCGAGGGCGGTGCCGTGGCACCCCTCCACAGGAGGGGAACTTACACTAACACTCCCGCAGCACTTCTATGCCGGGTAATTCGCGCCCTTCGATGAATTCAAGGAATGCGCCGCCGCCTGTCGAAACATACGTTATGTCACCCATCACGCCGCACGCGTCCAGGGCCGCAACCGTATCGCCACCACCGACGATACTTTCCAATTTCCCACTGCGCGTATTATCGGCAATCGCACGCGCAATCGCAAACGACCCAAACGACCACGTCGGCATCCATTCCGCCATGCCAACCGTCCCATTCCAAATCACCGTTGCCGCATTTCCTATTTCCACCGCGTCGCGCTCTGCGGTTTTCGGACCACCGTCAATAATCACATCGTCCGGCGCGATATCCGCGATATCTTTATCGGTGCGCGGCGCGTTCGGTTCAAAGACCGGCCCAACACCCTTGTCCAGTGGCACCAAAAACCGACAATTATTTTCGCGCGCGTATTCCATAATGGCAAGTGCGTTTTCTTTCTGGTCCGGTTCATACAGCGAATTTCCAACCGCCCCGCCCAGTGCATAATTAAACGTCGTCCCCAACGCCCCACCAACAATTATCGTGTCCGACAATTTCGCCAGTGCACGCAACACGCCGATTTTCGTTGAAACCTTGGACCCTGCAACAATGGAAAGAACGGGGTGTTTCGGGTTTTCCATCACGCGCGTCAGGTTTTCAATTTCGCTGCTCAACAACAACCCCGCATAGGACGGCAAAAATTTCGTCACGCCAACGGTACTGGCATGCGCGCGATGCGAAACCGCGAACGCATCGTTCACAAAGACATCAAACCCGTGCGCCAATTTTTCGGCGAACGCCGGGTCATTTTCTTCTTCGCCCGCATAGAATCGCACATTTTCAAGCAGCACCACATCGCCGTCATGCATTTCCGCCATAAAATCGCGATTCAGGCAATCATCGACAAACGGCAATTTCATATAATCCGCAACCCCACGCAACGAATACTTTGCGTCCGGCGCGCCCTTTGGCCGCCCAAGGTGGGAACAAATCGCCACGCGCGCGCCCGCATTACGCAACGCATCTATCGTGGCTTGGCTGCGCTCTATACGGAACCCTTCGGTAATTTTGCCATCAACAATTTGCACATTAAAATCATCGCGCAGCAACACATATTTCCCGCGCAAATCCAGCCCATCAATTGTTCTAAGTTTCATCTTTTATCCTTTCCTTTATTGGTCCAAATGTTTTTCTGTGATACTTTGTTATACCATATTTTTCGATTGCCGTCAAATGCTGTGCGGTCGGGTATCCGGCATTTTTATCCCAACCATATTGTGGAAATTCCAACGCCAATTCCCGCATAATTTTATCACGCGTTTCCTTGGCCACTATCGACGCCGCCGCAATGGAAAGCGATTTCGCATCGCCCTTTATAATCGCCCTGCCCCGCAAACCCGCCGGCACGCGGTTCCCATCAACCAAACACGTATCCGGCGTTTGCCCCAAACCCGCCACCGCGCGTTCCATCGCACGCATCGATGCCCAAAGTATATTTAACTCATCAATTTCCGCCGGCGTGCATTGCCCGGTCGCCCAAATCGTATTCTTTGTTATCCAATCATAGGCGACCGCCCTTTGCGCCGCGGACATTTTTTTTGAATCCCTTATTACCACCGGAATTTCAATTTCGCGGTTCGGAAAAATTACCGCCGCCGCCACAACGGGACCACAGAGCGGACCGCGTCCGGCCTCGTCGCATCCGGCAATAAAGTTTGCACCTATTTCATTTTCAATGGAAAAATCCGCAACCACAACCATATCACACCACTATATTGAATATGGAATATCATCAATGTCACTGCGAACATATTCGTCTTCACTGCTGTACAATGGCCACTGGGCGTCCGCCAAAACTTTTAGTGTCGTAAGTGGCTGATTCAAACGTGCCCGATAAAGCCACAAATTC
>Ga0247611_10004799_pt1 | contig 18436 bp, 10 predicted proteins | sample 177DNAGHGhighgp2_FD_192422 | JGI IMG/M metagenome (GOLD analysis project Ga0247611, IMG submission 192422) | Sheep rumen microbial communities from Palmerston North, Manawatu-Wanganui, New Zealand - 1770 DNA GHGhigh gp2 | ecosystem: Host-associated > Mammals > Digestive system > Stomach > Rumen... | reverse complement strand
TCGTTTACGGTTACGCCGCTCCATGCAGGGAACCCTAACTGGGGCATGAAAGCTGCAGTTATCACTTTGAGCTCCTTACCGTCTGCCTCTGCCGCAGCCTTTGCTTTTTTATGAAGATCTGCATCGTATTTCACGAGGAACAGCAAATAGTATTCTTCATCTGGAGCTGGTGAAGCTACTTTAAGCCACTCCTCGCGTGACAGCAGGAGCGTCGGATCTAAAGACACGACGGCATCTTCCCTGCCGCACAGGGACTTCACTATAACGAGTCCTGATGCTTCGCGGACGGATATCTTATTGAACCTGGCAAGAGCCTTGCCGGCATAATCCCTGACTTTCTCCGGGAACTCTTCGGCGCCGAAGCTCGCTGCATATGAGTTCATCTGCGAAGGCTCTGCAAAAGGCAGGAAATATCTGTCATCGACTTCAGGTATTCTTAAGTTCCATATCTGGTCGGAGCCTGCGATAAAGCAGTCGAAGTCTGAAGCAATAGCCTTGTAGTCATCTTTAGTATAGGGCTTCGAGCACTTGAGATACTGTTCCCTGAATGCCTTGAAATTAGCTGAACGAACTTCGCCTTCTGCCATGATCTTCTTTGCAAATAAGGCAGCAGGTCCAGTCAGCGGATAACTGTTCTGCTTCGGGGGCTGAGGGAGCGATACGAATTCGCTTTCGGCGCCTAAAGATCCAAGTGTCTGCTGCAGCGCATATGCCTGCAGTACTGCACCGAAATTATCAGATCCGTGAAATGTTACTATTCCGGCTTTCAAGATTCACCCATCTCCTTTTTGACTCTCATGACCATAGAATACCTTAATTGCTCTATGTTTTTCTTCTTAATTTCTTCGATGACCTTTTTGTACTTGTCCTGATCGACGTCACAGAAAGGAAGTATCCTTAAGAAAAGGTCGTTAAAACCGTTGATGCGCTCCAAAGTCTGAGTATAGCTCCTTCTCTGACTGGAATGCCCGGCTTTTCTCTGATAGTAGTGATGCAGGACTTCGGGAACAAATCCGCAGTCAGTCCTGGATGCCGGCGGCAAAAGGAGCTGCAGGTTCTGTCCTTCAGGGGATAACGGTATCTCCCTGTCAGGATAGCTCTCATCGAATAATGACATCCTGACCATGTAGCAACCGGCATAACAATAAGTCGTCTGCCATAAAAGCTGGTCGAAGATATGCTGATCCTTGCGGTCTTCTTCTTTGGTGCTGCTCCTTATGACAGTATCATTATCACCGTCATAGACAAGTCCGTCATTACGTACCATTCCTATATCAGGATGGTCTTTTAGATACAGAACCTTCTTTTCTATGCATTCCGGGAACATGTAATCATCGGAATCACACCAGGTCAGATATTCGCCTTTTACAAGCTTCAGAGCATCGTTTATTGCCGATGCCTGGCCTTTATGTTCAGAAGCTATGAGCGACACAGAAATACCGCGTTCTTCAAACCTGTCCATATAAGACTTTATGACCTCAACAGAACCGTCAGAAGAGCCGTCGTCACAAAGGATCAGCTCGACAGGTTCCCAGGTCTGTGCAAGAACGCTGTCGAGGAAACGCGGAAGGTATTTTTCCGAGTTATAGACAGGGACAATGAGCGAGACGAGGTCTTTCATTTATTGCCCATCCTCTTGCGGAGGAGAGCTGCATAGTTCTTCATCTCTTCCCTGCGGTCCGTCCTGCCGGTATTGGTCATGTGTATGCGGCGCTTTAAGACAGTATCTTCAATCTGAACGGTCTTCATGCCGCTCGAACGTAGCCTTACCATCCAGTCGACTGTCTCACCGCTCGTCATTGAGGGATCGAAAAGTCCGACCTTCTCAAATACAGAACGCGCTATAAGTGATGCGCCCGGAAGGATCCCGGAATAAGGTTCAGTGCGTATCTTGATCTTCTTCTGCTCTTCTTCCGGCATGTCCGGCGAATAGAAATCAACAGTCTTACCGAATGAAGCTGCTACGGAATCGTCAGCTTCAAAAGGCGCATACAGTTTCAAAAGCGATCCCGGAGCGCTTATGTCATCAGCATCGAGCATGAAGATAAGATCTCCTGTAGCTTCCTTTATGCCTTTGTTCCTTGCGTTTGCGGCTCTCTGTCTGTCCTGGTGCAGGACCTTGCAACCGAGGCTTTCGGCTATCTCACAAGAACGGTCAGTCGAGCCATCGTCTATTACGATGATCTCTATATCACCGTCCCAACCCTTTGAAAGTACTGAATTCACAGCTTCTTTTATGTATTTCTCCGCATTATAAACAGGTATTACTACTGACAGTTTCTTACTCATTCTTATCTCCAAGTCCGCTCTTTATCTGATTGGCGTGCCTTATGGCATCAGCCATTAAGGATAACATCTCCTTCTGTCCCGGAGTCTGATGGGACAAAGTGATGTTGCCATCGTGAATACGCCTTCTATATAATACCTCAGGGATCTCATGCGACAGGTCGAGCCCGGCAAACTGCAGGCGTTTGAGCCATTCAGTATCTTCCCCGTAAGTATATTTCTCGTCGAAAAAGCCGTACTTATCGAAAACACACTTGCTTATCAGTGCGCTTGCAAGATACGGATACGAGAGATTTTCCATTACTTTCCTCTGTCTTTCCGTAAGCTGATCTGATGGTATGTCTGTAAAGTTTTCATAGTGCGAAAAGACTATCTGACCGGAACCGTTATCGCAAAAATACTGAACCTGCTTTTCGAGCTTTGAAGGAAGCCAGAGATCGTCTGCATCAAGGAATGCAACATAGTCACCTTTGGATTCTTTTACTGCAAGATTGCGCGCACATGCGATGCCTTTATGTTCTGACGCAACATAACGTACCTGCGGAAAAGAAGATACTATCTCACCTGTCTTATCGGTCGAGCCGTCATCTATAACGATTATCTCAAAAGGAGAAAACGTCTGTGAGAGAACGCTCTCAATTGTCTGCCTGATATAGTTTTCGGCCTGGTAGGCAACGATCAGGACTGAGATTTTCATATCTGTCATTGACCTGCCTCTCCGGATTGATTCAAAAGTTCATTCCTGTGCTTTTCGGCTGCTGTACGGGCAGCTGATATCATGGCTCCGATCTGATCGGCACGTTTAGTAATGAGACCTTTTTCTTTTAAGAGCCTGTAACTTTCACCGTCATAATGGTGATGCTTCTCTGCGATGGTCCTGCCGATATAATTGTCGGTATTCTTATGGAAATCTTCTATATCGAAGACTTCTCCGAAACTATCAAGTTTTCCCAATGCATAGAGCGCGGTTATCGTGGGAAGGCACTTTCCGCACTTACCGCAGTTGGTATCGCGCCTTGCGTATACACAGGGATGAAGATACTTTTGAGCATATTTGAAATCAGAAAGCGACGTGACCTTGCTTACGCGGTTATAAGTCGCGCCTGAGGAAAAGAATCTTGTCCTTGCAAGGTCTAAGCAGGGCAAGAGGAATTCTTCATAGTATTCGCAGATATTGTCATCAAAACAAAAGCTCGTATATTCAAATGACGACGAGAAATAATATATCCCGAAGAGCTTTTGCAGTGCTATGAGCATTGAGGTAAACCTGAAGACTACTACAGAGAGATATATCTCGCCCGGGAAGATCCTGTCCAGGTTCGAATTGATGCAGACAACGGGAAGCCCGGTATCTTTGGAGATACCGTTGCTGATGCGCTTATTCATTATCCTCAAAGTTTCTTCGTTGTCGTCGCTCTCGAGCGCGCCGCAGTTGACGAGAATGAAATGAGTAAGATCGAATCCCTTGATACCGGAATCCAGCATCCTCGATATCGTGAACATGCTGTCGACGCCACAGGTGCAGCCTGTTGCGACAGCGCCGGCATTCTCTTTTATGTCATCTGCCTCATCAGCGAAAACATTGACCGCATCAAAGCTCTTCATGTTCGCTGAGCATCCAGGGATGAGATATCTTCTGATCTGGAACAAGAGCCTTCTTGAAACGGGCGCCTTACAGATGATGTTGCGTCCTTCCTTCATTGCCTTTGGAAGGAATGGGACAACAAACGGATCGAGCCTGTCATCCGTGAAATAACAACCGTATTCATATGATACTTCAAACCATACGGGTATTACATCATTTTCGATCCTGACTTCAGCCGTAAGTCTGGTAATTCCGTTTCCGCTTGATATCTGAGGCTTCCCGATGACTATGTCACGTGAAGAATTTAAGGGCGTTTCACAGCAATCAATGTCATCTCCGGGATCGACATAGAATGCAATATCCTCAGTCTTGAAATTGCTCGTTACAAGAATAGAGAACCACTCTTCCCTGTTGACATTAAAGGTATTATCCCAGCCGTCCGAGAACGGTAAAAGCTCTCTTTTAAACCTGAACGAAGATATACCCTTCTGCAAAGTCAGAACGGAAGAGAGCATCCTTATATATTCAGAATGAGGGTCAGATTCAGGAAAGATCTCGTCAATATTAGAGTTGATAAATGCATATTTGTCCGCTTCGCCTTTGCATTTTTCGCAGATATCCTGAAACACATTCCTGTCCTTATAAGCGCCTGATCTTAAGACGACATAAATATCAACTGGATATTCGCAGTCCTGCAGAGTATAAGACCCTGCAGTTAATGAGGGTTTAGAACTGTATTCGTGGACTGAAGGGATTTCCAGGCTTATATCCTGAAATCCTTTCAAAGCCGCGCTCATGGTGGGGATCAGATGTTCCCTGAACTGATATAAAAGCGTTGAAGATATGGGTGTTTCAGATGTTATGGACATCCCGCGCTTCATCGCTTCGGGCAGGAGTACACCTACGAAAGGATCGCAGCGTTCGGTAATTAAAAGGTCACGAACACCTTCATTAAACGAGAACCAGAGCTGGAATGAACGGTCGCCGAACCTGATATCGGAACAAAGACGGATATCTTCAGTTCCATTCTCGATATAAGGCCGGCCGATCGTGATGTCCAAGGAAAGATCCTCCGCTTAATTGTTGCCGTCACCTTCACCCATTACAGGCCATCCGGCATCGACATCAACATCGTGGATGGGATCTGCCAGGAGAAGATCCTGAACTTCAGAGAACTCGTTAAGCGTAAGTGCAAAGCCGTCTGCAAGAGCAGCAGCGTCAATAGAGATGTCAACATCATCAGATGAACCGCTCTCGACAATTATGGCCTTTGCGATAAGCTCATCTATAAAAGCCTTGAAAGAAGCATCGATGTCAGCAGGACAGCCGTCAAGAGCCTTGACCGCATCCAATACCTTTGAAGGGTCAGCATTCTTCATAAGAAGATCGAGCACAGCCGATGCAAGGCTGCTCGTGCCGTAGTACATTCCTGTCTCGAAATTTATGACGACAGCCTGACCATCAGCCATATCGTAGAACATCTTCTCTTCGTTAAGTTTATACATTTCAAAGTTCCTCACTTATAAATTTTCTTAGTGCATCGCGGTTCTTTTCGAGAACGCGCGAAAGGAGTATCTCATATACGGGTTTCCCGATGAGCCGCTGAGACATTATACGATAAGGTTCAGGATCGCGGAAGACACCAAGCTGGCTAGCCGTCGAATCGATAAGCTTAACGAGGACCGTCCCCGGATTGGTCTTTCGTATCTCAGGCTCGTCAACATCAGATACTCTGGGGCATATTATAGCATCTACAGGCAGCTCATTGACATAGGAAAAACCGGATGCATCGAGCATCAGTTTGTCGTTTCTGTCATGATCGATCCTTACGATCTCCATATCCGGCTTTAAAACGGCTGCCATATCCTGATTGAGGCTCACAGTCCTGTATAAGGGCATTGCCTTCAAAGGTCCCTCTTTATTTACGAGCACATAATCGTCTGCCACAAAATCGAATCCGCCCAGAAGACATGATACCGCCAGCGTGGACTTTCCGCCTCCGCCCCTGGCAGAAAGGAGCACGCCCTTTCCGTCAACACCGACGCATGCACTGTGAAGCAGCATAAGTCCGCTATGTTTTGCCCACAGCCCGAAAGCTACGATCATGGCATGACCGTAGAGCATCGACTCGGGATTGCTCCTGGGCTCTCTGCAGAAATAGTAAGTGTTCTCAGTATAGTCGACGCCTACCATGCCGTATCCCGGAGTAACCCTTATGTATCCGGTCTCGTCTTTACTCTGCCATACGGCTGTCTCTGAAGCTGCCTGCGGCGGTTCATATGCCTTGACGTCTTCGGTCCAGTAATAGAAGACCGCATCAGGCTTAACGTCATTGCCCACAATAATGCCGGTCATGTATTTCTTAACGCTTTCGGCATGTGCCCTGAGCGTGAATCTCTGCTCTATTATCTGACCGCAGACGGAGATCTTAAAGGAAGTATCTCCATCTTCCCTCTGCTCTGCGATCCTCTTATCCACATAGCGGAAATATTCTGACAATGTATGTTTACCCATGAACTTCCCTGCTCTTTTCCATGAATCTCAATACCTTTTCCCTGGCGCTCTTTATCTGCGCCTTCTTAAGAAGCGCCGAAGGGCTCTTCGAAGTTATCTTGCCGCCCGGCGCGGGACCGTCTTTTCTCACGTTGCAGAAATCAGTCATGAGGTTTAAGTATTCTTCGAAAGAACCATCAGCTGCAAAATGCTCAGACCAAACCTCATCGGGTATCATCCCCGGAACGCAAACATTGATAAGGCTTAAGTAATACCTTACCGTGTCGTAAGCGCCTGACATCGAAGCAACATTTGCCAGATATCCGTAATCAAAGTCTTTAACGGCCATCAGGATCGCGCAGGCATCGGTCACACGTCTCGTCCTGAGGTTGATATCCTCTTCCAAAGCCCACGGACCGTAAGGCACGCACAAAAGGTATATGAGCATGTCTTCTTTTGACGGAACATAGACCTCATGGCCGAGATATTCAAACTTGGAAGCCCTTGTCCAGAGCGAACGTTCTATAGTGAATCTCTTGTCGGGAACACCTTCAAAGAGCTTTATCACCGTGATGTCCTGTATCGTCCTGTCGAAATTACTGTCTTTATCGGCATTCTTTACGGCATCCCTTAAAAGCTCAAGCGCTTCGGCGTACTTCTCGGATACGACCGTAACACCATACTGTGAGAACATCCTCGGATTATCGGGCGAATAGTAAGCCCTGATTGCGGTATCACCTGTGAGCATTACGGAGATCCCGGCTTTTCCAAGCCTGTCCAGCTGGTTGCGGAACCATGGCATCCCTGCGCCGTTCCTTACCTGATAGTATCTGTGAAGGCCCTGAAGGCGCGGCACGGCATTTTCTGGAAACATATCAAAACCCGTGCGGTAACCCAATATACTCAAAGATAGCATGTATATGAGACTTTCGTTATCGGGATCAAGACCTGCCGTAAGCGCTTCTATGTCAGTGACTCTGCCCGAACCCATTGAAGATATAAGAGCAAGATCCCTCCTGCCGAAGAGCATGTCCGTGAGTTTCTTTTCCGAAGCAGAGTGGTCCGTCATCTTAAGTCCACCCGTTCGACCCACTCCTCGAGACCGAGCTTTTCCATCTCTTCGACATAGGCCCTGACCTGGTCGGGAGATTCTTTATATTCCTTCATGAAGACGTTCACGAGCTTGTGCTTGAAAAAAACGCCTTCAAAAGCTCTGTGTATCCAGCAGAAAGGCAGGAGCACGGGTGCTTTTCTCAGTACCGGATACTTATACTTCATTATCAGCACCGGCGGAAAGAGCCTGTATATAAGTGTCTTGTTCTTTGATTTGGAACTTAATTCGGACCCGCCCTTGTTCATGCTCGCAGCGATGAAAAAATATTTTCTCTTCTCATTAAACTCCGCGGAATTCGTGAGCGTGCGGTTTAAGATCATGAGGCAGTTCTCATCGAAAGGCCTGTCATTGAGCCAGCAGTCAACGGCCTTTACCGCATATGAATAGAGCTTTTTAAGCCTCAGCCCGTCGAGCATCTCATCCAGTTTCTTCTGATCGACCGTCGGATCTTTGGAAAGGAAGTACATGTCCAGAAGATTCCTGACATTAGGGCAGATCGACATGTAATGCTTGGTGAAATGCGCCGTCGCATAAACGAGCTGGTCCGTAGCGCCGAACCTGTAACGGTGGGTGTTCCCCACTCTTTCGGCCATCTCAAACCCGTCCTTAAATCTCGAAATGTATATCTGATAAGACGGATCTGTCATGACCTTGTGGAGCTCGAGCTTTAATACTCCCGGTTTTTCCCAGATGTATTCGTGATCTGACTCGCAGTCGAAGACGAAGCCACGTGCTTCAAGTATCTTCGATATCTCCTGATACTGTTCTTTGCGGAAAAATATGTCGGCGTCTGCCATCCACCTATACTCGGGCTTCGGATAGAGAGCCTTGTAATCAATGCCCTTCAAAGGCAGATAGTCAATGTCCTTTGCTTCGAACTCGCCGAACAGAGCATTTATCTCATTTATCTGAAGTCTGTCAGATCTTATAGTAGCAAGCGATTCCGCCTGAAATGTCCTGAGGATCTCTGAAGGCACTGAAATGCCTGACGACTTGATGGCATTATAGACGACGCACATCATGCCCTGATCCAAAGCGATCTGGTGTATCTGGCTCCAATCGGGATCAGCCGGCAACGTACATGCGTTACCGGTCAGGCCTGCCTTAAAAAGGGCAAGCGCAGCCATTTGTACAGATGACAGCTCATTTCCCACCGGTCCGAAGCACTCCAGATCTTTAAGGCCCCACATAAAACAGAGCCTCGGATTTCCGCACTATATTATAATAATTTATGCTTTACCGCAAATGCGGGCGGTTAATTTCCCGATGCGGGTGGTTAAACTTCCGATGCCGGCAGTCAATCGATTGGCGGTATAAAAGATGAGTTTCACCAAAACGTCACGAAAATGCCTGGTTTCGTCTTTTCAATATTTCGATACCTCGACTTTGGGAAGGTGAGCTTGAAATTATCCCAAGATGAGTCCCCAAACAACGTTCGGGGACAAATTCTCATTCATATCATCAATTCACATCATCACGGATTAGTGCATACGCCGTTCGAATCGAAGGTATATTCCCTGTTGCCGATCTTAGCGGTTATAGAACTTACCATTATGCCCGTTGCCGTGCTCAGGTAATACCAGTTGCCGTCTGACTTGACCCAGCCGGTCTGCATCACGCCGGACTTGTCGAAATAGTACCATTTACCGCCTGTCTTGGCCCAGCCTGTAGCCATCTCGCCGGAGGACTTGAGGAAATACCACTTGCCGCTTTCTTTTATCCAACCGGTCTTCATGTCACCGTCTTGTGTGAAGTAGTACCACTTTCCGGAGATCTCCTTCCAACCCGTTACCATAGAACCGGAGTTTTCGAAGAAATACCATTTGCCTGAAACTTTCTCCCAGCCGGTTACCATTGCGCCGGAGGCTTCAAAGTAATACCACTTGCCGGAGATCTTCTTCCAGCCGGTGTTCATCGAACCGACGCGCAGGATATAAAAGTCGTCTCCATCAACATAATATGACTCCTCTTCATTAAAGAAATACCATATGCCTGAGATCTTCTTCCAGCCGGTTGCGATCTGGCCATCCTCATCATAATACATCCAGACTTTCCCGTCTTTCACCCAGCCGGTCTGAAGTGTGCCATCAGGCCTGATGTAATAATCCTTACCGCCCGAACTGACCCACATATCTTTTTGCATCAAACCAGTTTCAAAGAAATACCAGTATTTACCTATCTTTAACCACCCGTTAGCAGCCGCTCCGGATTCCATGAAGTAATACCATTCTCCGTCACGTTGTACCCATCCCGTCATCATCTTTCTGGTTACGGGATCAAAATAATATTGACTACCGCCAATTTCCTTAAAGCCTGAGTAACATACATAATTTTTCAAATAGTAATAGTCACCACCATATAAATGCCAACCGTCCTTCATCTCTGACTCGGGCTTAAATTCAAGTTCTATGACGGTCTTCTTTTTAGTAATTTTAAAACTAAGGCTTATAGATTGGTCATTATTTCTCGTTGACAAAAAATTCTGTTTTCCATCCACTTTCCAATTGAACAACTTATAACCTTTGTGCTGGTCGACATTTAATCCGATATTTTCTCCGTACGGTACAGTCAATTTCTCTTTGTTTGATACACCCGGTTCAAAGTACAACTCACATGTGGCAAGCGAGTGATCGTATACGAGTTCGACTTCGCAGTCAACACCGATAAGTACTACGTAGATGACAACATCCTCGTCAGGCATGGAGAACTTCGTATCAGTGGTCTGCACATCGTTTATATAGATAAAACGGACCTTGTACCATTCATTAGTCGTGATGAATATCTCGACCTCGTCACCGTATCCTGCCTTATCAGTTGACAGTGTTGCTGTTCCGAGATTGAAATCCCTGACAGTTATTGAATGCATGATCTTTTTGAAGGTTACTTCAACCGTTACATCCTCATCGGGCATTTCAAAAACTGTTCCTTCTATAACTTCTCCGTTGACCTTTACGCAGTCAAGCGCATAACCTTTATCAGTCGTATATGTAACAGTGACCTCATCGCCCGTATTGGCAAACAGATAATCAACTTCACAACTTCCGTTGGATGTTTCAGCCAGTGTTATCTTATGCTCTGCAGGTATGAAACTGACTTCTACGGCAACGTTACCATTGGGCATGGTAAACGTATCACCTGTAATCTCCTCGCCGTTAACTTTTATATAGTCGAGTTTATACCAATCATCGGGAATTGCCGTAACAGTAACTTCATCTCCAAAGCCTGCCTTATCGGCGGAAAAGGTAACGGTTCCGTTCTCGCCGCCTGAAAGCTCGACTGAATATTGGATCTTCAAAAATACAACCCTGACTACTGCAGTGCCTTTGGGCATAGCGAACGTGTTGCCGGTTATCGCCTGGCCATTGACGGTGATGGCGTTAAGTTCATATCCGTCGTTAGGCGTTACAGTCACGGTTACTTCTTCGCCTTCATCGGCATACTTATGCGAAATCGTAGCACTTCCGTTGTATGCGCCTCCCAGTATGACCTCATTCTTTCCTTCAGGATTCTCGTAAACATAGTCTGTATCAGAAAGCGTCAGTGCTTCTTCGCCGTAGAGTGGTGTCATATCGCTGCCGATCTCAAAAAGATGACCTCTTATCGTATAACCTTCACTTACAGAGCCTGTGCCGCCTCTGAGGAAATACCCGGTGCCGAAATTTCCTTCGCCCTGCGGATCGCTGTTCGTGACATCAACTATATAGTTCTTGCCGTCATCCATATGAACGAAGTTCCACATGTGCGCGCCTTCGCAACTGCCGCTCACCATGATGGCGTAGATCGAATCGTCATCAAACGCGGTATTGTCGCAGAGATATTTAAATCCTTTCGCATAACCTTCACAGACTACTTTGGTCGAAGGATCTTCGTCGAAAAGCCACACTATCTGCCAGGGATCTCCATAGCTGATCGTTTCCCCTTCGTAGACCTCGAAATTATAATCGGTCAGAAGACACATCCTGGTATTGTATTCCAGGAGCTTGTGGTAGTCGTCCAAGCCGGCACAGTCGGCAACGATCTCTTTCGCATTTGCACAGGCGTTCCTAACTCCCTGACCGAAAGAAGGATCAATCGTATTATTGTCTTTACCCTTCTGATATGAGTCAACAACGGAAAAAATAAAAAAATAATCCGATACAACGACTTTGTCGCCTACTACTTCGTACCTGAAGTCGGGATAGTACCCCTGTGTCTTGTCGAACCAGTAAAATTCATAAGGACATGCATAAAGCAGCGCAGTTACAATATTCCTTGGATTTACAGGAATATTTTTATATACGGCATAATACAATTCAATGCTGGTACTATCGAGTTCTTTAAGCCCCAAGTCTTCTGACGTAAATTCGATCGATAAAACATCCGAAGGGATCGAGATCTTGGTGCTGGTTCGCTCGCCGGCGGCTATTTCACCGATGATGGGTACAAGATATTCGAAAACCGCCCTGTCACTACCTTCAAGACTGTCGGCAAAAACATAATTGCCGTAACTCGGCTCCTTGCCGAAAGACATCTTCCGGTCGACATACCTTTCAGCCATCGCATCGTTATCGAAATCGATATCGTCTAACACGATGGGGTTATCGGCAGACGGAATGCTGGCAGCATCTTCTGCCGAACTCTGCTCATCAGCCTGCTGTTCTCCGGTCAGTTCATCTGTCTCTTCTTCTGACTGCGCTTCAGTCTGCTGTTCTTCCGCCGTATCTGCCTCATCAGTCACATCGGCAAAAACGCACATGCCGTACGAAAGGACGACAGACATGACGATGCCTGTACACAAAAGCTTGGATAACCACTTTTTCATATCAGATTCTCCTATTTGAAATCCCTAAAATCCATTTACAGTCCTGAATAAGTATAACATTAGCGTTTTTTCTATTTGTGGCTGAAAAGCGGAACTTGAACATATTAGAGGTCTCCCGAAGGAGGCCTCTAACGTTAAAAATTTATCAGATACTGCAGATCAGGGATTGAGACATACGCCGTTTGAATCGAAATTGTATGTCTTGCTGCCGATCTTCTTGGAACCTGTGACCATGACGCCGGAAGATTCAAGATAGTACCACTTGCCGGAAAGCTCGAGCCAGCCTGTTGCCATTGCGCCGTTGCTATTCAGGTAATACCAGGAGTTGCCGTCCTTGAGCCAGCCGGTCTTCATTGCACCGGAGCTCTCAAAATAGTACCACTTGCCCGAGATCTGCTTCCAACCTGATACCATCGAGCCGGAATTCTCGAAATAATACCACTTGCCAGAGATCTGCTTCCAGCCGGTTACCATTGCGCCGGAATTCTCGAAATAGTACCACTTGCCGGAGATCTGCTGCCAGCTTGTTACCATGACGCCGTTGGACTTCAGGTAATACCACTTGCCGGAGATCTGCTGCCAGCCTGTTGCCATGACACCGGAATTATCGAGATAGTACCAGGAAGAACCGACCTTTACCCAGCCGGTCTGCATTACGCCGCTGGTGCTGAAGTAATACCAGGAACCTTCGATCTTGGTCCATCCTGTAGCCGCCTTGTCATCAACATAGTAGTACTTGTTGCTGCCTTCAGTTACCCAGCCGTTCTTAGGAACATATACCAAAGTGGCTTCGATAGCGATCTCGATATCTTCTTCAGGCTGAGTTACCGTATATTTTCCGCCAGCAGCAGATATCTCTGTACCGTTTACCTTGACAGAAGCGATCTCATACTTATCTGCAGCTGTTACGGTGAACTCATACTTCGTGCCGACCTTGGAGCTGCCTGTTGCGGAAATACCGCTTACTGTTACAAGCTTTGAATCGTAAGTAAGAGTTACAGCGAACGTATCCTTCTTGAAAGTTACCTCGACAGTTGCGTCTTCTGCGGGCATCTTAAATGTCAGGCCATCGATAGCCTCGCCGTTGACCTTAACGGTATCAAGCGTATAGCCGTCAGCAGGAGTTGCGGTAACGGTGATATCATCGCCGTAATTTGCTGTCGTTGCCGAGACAGTTGCCGTACCGTTATTTGTCGACTCAAGAGTTACGTTATAAACGCTCTTCTTGAATGTAACTTCAACAGTCATCTCGCCTGCATCCATTACGAACGTATCGCCGTCTAAAACGGAACCGTTGACCTTGATGGTATCGACTTCGTAGCCAGTGTCAGGTGTGGTGACAACAGTGATCACGTCGTCAAAACCTGCTGTTTCAGGGAGTTCGACAGTGCCGTTGACTGTCTCTGCAACAGTGATCGGGAACTGGATCTTAACGAAGTATACGTCTACGACAACAGATCCTGCCGGCATTGTAAATGTATTGCCGTTGATCTTTTCGCCGTTTACGCGGATGTAATCGAACTTCGCATAAGCGTCAGGCACGAGTTTTACAGTGATCTTATCACCCATGTTTGCAGGAGATTTGGAGAATCTGGCCGTACCGTTTACCAGTTCGCCGAAGGAAAGCTTATAAGCGATCTTCTTGAATACTACTTCAACTTCAGCATTTGCTGCAGGCATCTGGAACTTCTTAGCATAGAACTTCACACCGTTGACCGAGATATAGTTGAACTCATAACCGGTCTCAGGAGTTGCCGTGATGGTGATTTCGTCGCCTACATTTGCTGTGTTGACGGATGCTGCTGCAGTACCGCCATTGTCTGCGGTTACTGTGACCGTATAATCGATCTTTCTGCAGTAGACATTAACTGTAACGTTTGCTGCAGGCATCTGGAATGTCGTAGTCGTGTACTTTGTACCGTTTACTTCAATGTAATCGAACTCATAGCCTTCAACAGGTGTAACCGTTACCGTGATCTCGTCGCCGGCATTTGCGCCTGCAACGTTCGTCTCGGCGTCGCAGTCCTTGATGATGCCCATCGTGATCATATAGTCGACCTTCTTGCAGTAGACGTTTACAATAACGTTCTCAGCGGGCATTACGAATACCTTGGACGTGATCTTAGTGCCGTTTACTTCGAGGTAATCGAATTCATATCCTTCAACGGGTTCTACATTGATGGTGATCTCATCGCCTTCATTTGCAGTCGTTGTGTTGGGAGCTGCATCACAGTCCTTGATGATGTTCATCGTGATCGTGTAATCGATCTTCTTGCAGACAACGTCTACAGCGACGTCGTTTGCGGGCATGACGAATGTATAGCCGTCAATAACAGTTCCGTTGACCTTGATGTAGTCGAGCTCATAACCTTCGACGGGTTCTACGGTTACTGTGATCTCATCGCCCACATTAGCAGTATTCGTGTTCAGGGAAGCATCGCAGTTCTTGACCAGGTCGAGCTTGACCTTGTAATCGATCTTCTTGCAGACAACGTCTACTGCGACATCATTTGCGGGCATTTCGAATGTGTAGCCGTCGATTACGGTTCCGTTGACCTTGATGTAGTCGAGTTCATAACCTTCAACAGGTTCAACTGTTACTGTGATCTCGTCTCCTACATTTGCAGTATATGTATTAAGTGATGCGTCGCAGTTCTTGATCAGATCGAGCTTTAATCTGTAATCGATCTTCTTGCAGACAACGTCTACAGCGACGTCGTTTGCGGGCATGACGAATGTATATCCGTCGATTACTGTTCCGTCGACCTTGATGTAGTCGAGTTCATAACCTTCAACAGGTTCAACTGTTACTGTGATCTCGTCTCCTGCATTTGCAGTATATGTATTAAGTGATGCGTCGCAGTTCTTGATCAGATCGAGCTTTAATCTGTAATCGATCTTCTTGCAGACAACATCTACAACAACATCTTTTGCGGGCATTTCGAATGTGTAGCCGTCGATTACTGTTCCGTTGACCTTGATGTAGTCGAGTTCATAACCTTCGACGGGGTCTACGGTTACAGTGATCTCATCGCCTACATTTGCCGTATCTGTATTCAATGAAGCGTCGCAGTTCTTAACAATGTCGAGCTTGACCGTGTAATCGATCTTCTTGCAGACAACGTCTACCGCTACATCATTTGCGGGCATTGTGAATGTGTAGCCGTCGATTACGGTTCCGTTGACCTTGATGTAGTCGAGCTCATAACCTTCGACAGGATCGACGGTCACTGTGATCTCGTCTCCTGCATTTGCAGTATATGTATTAAGTGATGCGTCGCAGTTCTTGATCAGATCGAGCTTTAATCTGTAATCGATCTTCTTGCAGACAACATCTACAACAACATCTTTTGCGGGCATTTCGAATGTGTAGCCGTCGATTACTGTTCCGTTGACCTTGATGTAGTCGAGTTCATAACCTTCGACGGGGTCTACGGTTACAGTGATCTCATCGCCTACATTTGCCGTATCTGTATTCAATGAAGCGTCGCAGTTTTTAACAATGTCGAGCTTGACCGTGTAATCGATCTTCTTGCAGACGACGTCTACCGCTACATCTTTTGCGGGCATTTCGAATGTGTAGCCGTCGATTACGGTTCCGTTGACCTTGATGTAGTCGAGCTCATAACCTTCGACAGGATCGACTGTTACCGTGATCTCGTCTCCGAAGTTTGCGGTAGAAGCACTGAGAGTAGCATCACAGTTCTTTAACAGATCGAGCTTTAATCTGTAATCGATCTTCTTGCAGACAACATCTACAACAACATCTTTTGCGGGCATTTCGAATGTGTAGCCGTCGATTACTGTTCCGTCGACCTTGATGCAGTCGAGTTCATAACCTGTATCAGGTATAGCCGTGACGGTAACGGTATCACCCATCTGAGCGGTTGTGGCTGAAAGCGTCGCCGTACCGTTTTGAACATCAAGGAGAGTAACGGTAAAGTCCTGCTTTTTGAAAACGAACTCAACCGTAGTTTCCTTGGCAGGCATCTTAAAACTGCCGCCTTCTATAAATTCACCATTGACCTTTATACCAACAAGTTCATAACCATCATCCAGAACAAGTGCGGTATTGATCGTCTGACCGGCTCTTGCCCTTGTAGGATCGACATAACCTGTTCCACCAACATTATTGATTACCGTGATGTTGTATTCAGCCGGAGCCGTATAAGAGTAATCCGACTTAGCGAGCGTGAGAGCGCTCTCGGGGTAGAAATTCGTTACATCAGCATAATATTGGAATTTAGCGCCGTTTACGGTGAATCCGCTGCTTACGGAACCGGTGGAAGAACCTTTGAGAAAATACTTCTGACCGGTCCTTCCGTTTCCGCCCGGATCGGAATTCGTTACGTCGACAAGATAGTTCTTGCCGTCTTCCATGTGTACGATGTTCCACATGTGACCGCCTTCAGGTATGCTTCCGTATACGCAGATCGCATAAATGGAATCACTGTCGAAAGCGGTATTATCGCAAAGATACTGGAAAGCCTTGGAATAACCTTCACAGACAACCTTTGTGGAATCGTTGCCGTCGAAAACCCAGACGAGCTGCCATGGATTGCCGTAAGCCGCACCGTTATTAACAGCATCACGGTTGTAATCAGTCATGAGACAGATCATGTCGTTGTAATAAAGGAGCTTATTGTAGTCGTCATATCCGGCGCTGTCTCTGATTATGTTGCGCACGCTGGTTGCAGCGGCGGTAAGAGCCGTACCGAAAGTGGAATTTACTTTAAACCTATCGCCATCCTGATATTCGCTGGCAACGGAATACTTAAAATGGAAATTCGTGACTTTGATAAAATCACCGGCAGATGACGTTTCGCCCAGGATGCCGTATGCCATTGAACATCCCGCAGACTTATCGTACCAATAAAGCTCGTAAGGATGGGAGAAAAGCAATGCATCTACGAGAGCATCCTGATCGACCGGCATATGCTCTTTTACCTTCTCACGAAGATTAGAGTCGCTGAAACCGGTTACACCGAGTTCATCAAATGTAAAAGTGAAACATAATGATTCTTTCGGAATAGTGATATCTGTAGATGTCTGTGTACCGGCAGCAATATCGCAGATGACGGGACTGAGGTAATTGTATGCGGCCAAGTTGCCCTCATCGAGCTGCCCCGCATAATCGTACGCATAAGTCACATCTTTGCCGAGCGACATCTTCTGCCTGATATAGCCCTCAGCCAACTCATCATTGTTGTACCCGGAATCGACTACGACATTCTCTTCCACGGTAGCGATCTCGAACGATTTAGAGTCACTTTCCGTTTTTTCCGTCTCGTCAGCGCAGACGAACATGCCGTACGACAACACGATCGCCCCGGTGACAGCTGTACTCAACAGCTTGGTTAATAACTGTTTCTTCATGTGGATCTCCTTCCAATGCCCGAATAAAAGGATAATGAAATTTTGATATTTAACATTATAACGCAGAAATGCCAAAGAATCTTTAAACAATGAGTTAAAGATTGTGACAAGAGTGTATGCACGTAAATATGTTCTGAAGATGACTGATCGTCTGAATTTGCCGTAAAAACACTGCCTTCCCGTCCCTATTTACGTGTCGGATTTATCAGGGCTTTTGTCGATTATTCGAACGATTTCCTGCCGGTTTACGTAATACCGTGTCAGTTTTGTCGATTTTTGTAAGGAAACTTTAGTGTTTTCATGTTTGTTCCTTGTCGTACTTTGTCGCCGGGAAACAGTAAAAACCATTTGCAAGATCCGACAAGGCATCTTTGATGCATGAGACGGCACCGCCTCTTGTAAACTTTTAAAGCACCTGCATAAGGCTTGGCAGTCAAGGCTGGCGAAAGCCAAGGCGTCAAGCCGCGCCTTTACTGACAGGCCTGCAGGTGCTACCTCAAAGTTCACTTTTGCGGCCAATTCTTTTTTGTGTTTTATCAAAATGCGCAATTTTGTTTGTTCTAATTTTGATAGTCCCATTATTGGAAGTGTATCTATGGTATGCTCTTGAAAATCAAATGTTTTAAGGAGGTTTCTTTTATGACAGATTACAACGATCAGCACTACCAGGAGATCATGCAGAGGATCAGAGGTTTGAGGCTCATCGACGACGTCTTCATGACTGTCTGCTTCGACGGCAACATCGAGGGCGCACAGCTCCTCTTGAGCATTATCCTCGACA
>Ga0247611_10004798_pt1 | contig 18438 bp, 15 predicted proteins | sample 177DNAGHGhighgp2_FD_192422 | JGI IMG/M metagenome (GOLD analysis project Ga0247611, IMG submission 192422) | Sheep rumen microbial communities from Palmerston North, Manawatu-Wanganui, New Zealand - 1770 DNA GHGhigh gp2 | ecosystem: Host-associated > Mammals > Digestive system > Stomach > Rumen... | reverse complement strand
TAGAATTGCCGGGCTCACAGGAGCGAACGCAGATGATGCGCGGCGCAATGTCAGCCCATTTGAACGGTCAAACAGCTGGGTTAAAGAAATCACGGGCAACAAGGCACTCGCTGCCGATGTGTATGGATCTCAAGCGAGAGCATCCGAGATGATCCCCGCAGTCGAGCCGACTTCTGAAAACAATACCGGCATCACCTTCAACGGGCAGACTGCGAAGATTGTCGGTATCCAGGATGGCAAGGTCCGGATCGAACAGGCTGGAAGAGTACAGACGGTAGAGGCCGATGCACTGGAAGGCATGAGCGAAGACTACGGGCAGATGGTCCAGGCTGCCACACAACGGGCGGATGGAAACGAGATGCTGCGGGCCTATCATTCTGATCAGAGTCCGGCGGCGTACATGTCGGCATGGAATTATGCTGTAGATATTTACGGTGCTCAGACGAAGGCAACGATTGAGCAGGCCAGGAAAAGCCCGCTTCTTTCCACGCTGACCGACGCTCAGCTCGACCTTGCGCTCGCAATCGGACGCCAGTACGCCTTGCAAGCCGCGCAGACGGCGCAGAGACGCGCGGACGCCTACCGGGAGATCCGTAAACAGGCCAAGAAGACCGAAGCGAAAAAAGGAGCTGTGACGCGTCAGAAGGGCACAGTCAGTTATAAGGGCGGAACCTTCAACGGAGAGACATACAGGGGCGTCGATCGCTCGAAGCTGTCTCGCTCGCAGAAAAAGAACGTGGCCATGATCGAACGGCTGGCCGACGTGCTGCACTATGACTTTGTTGTCTATGAGGGCGAGCCAAATTCCGGTGGTGTATATTTGTCGGGCGGCACGATTCTTGTCAACATCCACGCCGGTGAACTGTCCGGAAAGACGCTGACAGCCGCCTCGCTGTCTCATGAGCTTACGCACTCCTTCAAGGAGAGATCCCCAGCCGAGTATGAGCAGCTGAAAGACTTCATCGTTTCGCACATTCTGGAGAAGAGCCCCGCACAGTTCGAGAAACTTGTGCAGCAGCAGATGGATCTCAACGCCGAGCTTGACCACGAGGGCGCTGTCGACGAGCTTGTCGCGAACGCCTGTCAGACTATGCTCCGCGACAGCAAGGCCATCACGCAGCTCGCCCGGCAGAACATGACGCTCGCCGAGAAGATCGCGGACGTGATCGAAGAGGTCTCCACGAAGATCAAGGAAGCCTTCGAAAGCGTGGATCTCCGTGACGATCTCGAGGTCTACGACGCCGCGCGCGCGATCGAGGACGCCTATGATGAGGTGCTTGAGCTTTGGGATAAGGCTCTCACCGAGGCTACGGAGAACGACCACGCTGAGAACGTAACGGGAATGAAAAACCCCGCTCCGAAGAGCGAGGTGAAAATGACGTGGGCAGGTCAAACCTTGCAGGAATACGAAGCCGAATCTGCGGTTAGAAATGCACTGGATCATAAAGACAGCGGTGACGATAACCTCATAAAGGTCGGTCGTATGCCTAAATCTATCCGCGATCTTTCCGGTATCGACGGGGATTTCTACGTTTTCCGAAACCATCTCTATGAAAATAATAAATCAGAAAAAGAAGCAAGAAAAGAAAACCGGTACAGCAAAGACGCGCATTATCATGCCATCGGGGAGCAAGCGGCTATCGATGCCATTATGGCGCTCGAAAACCCCGCTCTTGTGATTGACGACAGCGAGGGCAAGGAAAACCCGCAGATTGTAATGGTCTTGCCTGTTACAGGTAAGATGGGAACACCGCTGGTTGCTGCAATCGGTTTCTATGAAAACGAACCGATAAACGGGAAACTGTCGAGACGGCCGCATATCACGCTGAGTATCTATGAGAAACTTGAAGGAGTGAAAAATAGAAATGGCGAGACCTATAAGAGCCTCGCTGAATTCGTAGATGATGCGGTTGAAAACGGAAAGGTCATCGGCTATAACAAAGAAATAAGCGACGGCCTGCCAGTGATCGCCAAGCGCTCGAGGCTTGGAAATATAACAGAGTCATCGCTCAATAACAATCTATCACAGTTCCGCAAGAATGTCAATGATTTCAAGAAGAAGAACAAAATCAACTATCAGAAGTTCGGTATCGGTGAGACAGCAGAGGAGAGAGAGGCGAGGCGTGAGAGCATTTCCAATCTCAAATCTGAGAACAGCATCCTCCGGGCACGGGCGAAATACTGGCGCGATCAGACGCGGCAGACAAAGGAGCGCACCGTGCGGCAGCAGGACACCGACCGCATGGCCAACGATCTCCTCCGCGAGTATGAGAGCCGGACAGACAAGGCCGAGATCAAGAGCGATCTGAAAGCGCTGGGTGATTATCTTGTACAGTCGGAAGAACTGGACTATGAAGAACTGCACGACCGGGCGGAAGACATTGCCGATCGGATCATTGACGGCAACTATACGCTGATCGACGACAGCAACAAGGATAATCTGGACCGACTGAAAGATTTCTTGAAGGATACGGCCATGAACCTGTCGGCGTCAGATTTTCGTGACACCGGGGATGAGGGATTTCGAAAACGCTACGGCCGGTACTTCACCATTCGGGAGAACGGGCGGACGATCGACAGTGCATGGGGAGAACTGGCCGGCATGTTCGGCGAGGGTCTTTTCCCGGAAGATACATATGCTCCCGGGGACATGCTGCGCATGATCGGAGACTATCTCGATCTGTGGCGTCCGCAGTACGGCAATATCTTCGAGAACGCCCGCGGTGAAGCTGTGGATGCCGTGACGAATGAGATCATCGATCGTGTCCTCTCCGAGGACGTACGGCAGACGCCGGCAACCTATGCGGACAAGGCACAGCAGAAACTGAACGCGCAGATCGCAAAGGACAAGGAAAAGCTCGACACACTGCGCGCACAGAAGAATACTCGCATCGAAGAGATCAAGCGCGAGGCAGCGGAGAAGAACCGTCAGATCCGGCTTGCCGAGAAGGCCATGAAGTACGAAGCGGTCGACAAGGTCAAGCAGCATTATCGGGATATGATGCAGCGGCAGAGAGGGAAACGGTCAGATACGGCACTGCGCGGCAAAATCAAGAAACTGCACAAGGAACTTTCGGACATGCTTATCCGGCCGATGGAGAAACGCTATGTGCCCCGTGAGTTGGTCAAGGCCACGGCGGAGATCCTGGACGCGATCGACACTACCTCCGGCCGGGCGGTCAAGGCAAAGGCAGCGCTTGCTGAGATGAAGGTGCGATATGAATCGCTGGCGAAAGATGATCACTATGCGCTGGTCTATGACGAGACTGTTGGTGGCATGATTCAGGAGCTTGCTGAGAACATCGGCGATGGCAGCATCTACGACCTCACCGGCCGTAAGCTGGAGGGCGTGTACAATACACTCAAGGCGCTCAAGCATACGATCCAGACGGCGAACAAACTGGTCGGCGCGCAGATCGAGGCGGACGCTTTCGAGGCAGCAAACCAGATGATGCGCGAGACCGAGAACGCGAAGGGCATCCCGACGAAGGCGCTGCGAAAGTTCGTGATGGCACAGATGACACCGGCATCCTTCTTCCGCATGGCCGGCGGCTACGTGAAGAACTCCATGTGGGAGCAGATGTTTGGCATGCTCAACCAGGGGCAACTCACGCAGACGCAGGTGCTGATGGAAGGCGGGCAGATTTTCCGCGAGCTGATCGATGACAAGAAGAATCTCGACACGCTGCACGATCAGAAAAACCTGGTGGACATCGGCCTCAAGGACGACCTTGGCAACAGCATCAAGATCACACGAGGCATGATGCTCTCCGTGTACATGCACCTGCAGAACGAGCAGAACGCGCGGCATATCTCCTACGGCGGGCTGACGGTTCCGAGACTCAAGCAGTATTACAAGAACCAGATGGCCGACGCCTTCAACGGCAAGACCGGACGTGCGGTGGCGTTTGCCACGGAGATCGCCAAACTGAACCGGCAGCTCTCGGAGGCGGAGACCGAGCAGGAGCGAGAAGAGATCCAGGCAAAGATCGCCGAGCTGCAGGATCAGACCGACGCGTACATGAGCAACCTCCGCGCACAGATCGAGAAACAGCTCACCGAGTATGACCGGAAGTGGATCGCGGCGGCGCAGAAGTTCTTCGATGAGTATTCCAAGAACAAGCTCAACGAAGTGACGGAGATGGTGTACGGATTCTCCAAAGCGCAGGTCGACCACTACTTCCCGATACACACCGACGCGAACTACCGGGCGGCGAGCTTCGACACCATCGTGCGGGACATGAGTCTCGAGAACGCAGGCTTCATGAAAGAGCGTATCAACGGTGCGAACCCGATCCTGCTGGAAGACATCACGGACGTGATCAGCAGCCAGCTCCGGCGGACGGCACAGTACGTCGGGCTGATGCCGGCGATCCGGAACTTCAACAAGGCATACGGCAAGGCGAGAGCCGGATACTCCCTGAGCGTGCAGAGCGCAATGGCGCGGACGTTCGAGAACGAGGGCAAAAAGTATATCGAAAACCTCATGGCTGATCTGAGCGGCGCGCGCAAGACCGAGGCCAACATCTTCGACGAGCTGCGCGGCAATATGGCGGGCGCTGTGCTGACATTCAACCCGCGCGTAACGCTGGCGCAGGCCGCATCATTCCCGTCGGCAGCGGCGGAAATCGGATACACCCCGCTGATGAAAGCCATCACCGATATGAAGAACCCGATGTGGGATAAGGGCCTGCAGGAAGAGATCGCCAAGTGGACACCGCTGTGGTGGTACCGCATGCAGGGCTACTCGACCGCAGAGCTGGGCGACATCAAGAACAATGAGCAGTTCATGGCAAAGGTCATGGATAAGATGAAGTGGGCGACCGGATGGATCCAGGCGGCGGACGGTCTCACGACCGGCGGGCTGTGGCAGGCATCGAAATACTACGTCGACGAGAACTTCTCCGATTTGCAGAAGGGCAGCGACGAGTACATGATGAAGGTCGCGGAAGTATACAACCGCGTGCTGGAGAAGACGCAGCCGGACTACACGACCATGCAGCGCCCCGACATTCTCCGCAACCCGAACGCAATCGTCAAGCAGCTCACGATGTTCATGACGCAGAGGCTACAGAACATGAACATTCTGTATGATGCGGCGGCTACGTACTCGCACTATGTCCGGGATATGGACAAGGGCAGGAACGGCGTGACCGCGACTGACGTGAAGCAGGCGAAGACGAGACTGATCTGGGCTGTCTCCTCGCAGGTGGCGGCGAGCGCGACCATCGTGATCTTCAAGGCTCTGGCCGACGCGCTGATGCACAGCGTGGACGCCTACCGCGATGATGACGATGAGCTGACCGCCGAGAGCGTATCCAAGACCATGCTCACGAACTTTGCCGAGACAATCACCAGCAACGTGCTGTGGGGAGCGGAAGCCTTCTCCTGGCTCAAGTCCGCACTCACCGGCGAGAGATACTACGGCGTATCCCTCAACGGCGTGGACACGTTCACGGATATGTTGAGCGACGGCAACAAGCTCATCCAGAAGCTGATCAAGGGCGATCTGAAAGACGCAGGCGCTCCCGCATGGAAGCTGACAAAGGCGGTCTCGCAGTTCTTCGGCGCGCCTCTCGGAAACGCCGAGAAGTTCGTGAAGATGATTGTGAACAATATCGAAGACGCGAGGAACGGAGACTTGGGCACATTCGAGGCCGGCGTCGAGCGAACGCGCACGCAGAACACGCGACTGCTCTTTGACGCTCTACAGGCCGGGGACACGAAAAAGGCAGAGAAGCTCAAAGCCGAGTTCAAGGACGAGAAGGACGTCCGCTCCGCGCTCAAGACCTATATCAAGCAGATCTATACCGAGGACAAGCAGATCATGAAGGCGGAGGTCATCACGATGCTGCAGCGGTATTGTGGCATGACCCGGAGGAACGCCGAGAACACCGCGACGGAATGGACGATGGAAGTTGTCACCGGCACAAGCTACTCTAAGCTCGGGGATGAATATATCGCCGGGAATATTCCGAAGAATACGGCCATCCGCTATCTGCAGACCTATGGAGGGAAGACCCAGGCCGAGGCCGAGCAGAAGATCAGTGAGTGGCAATGCGAGAAGGATACAGGCATTGCATATTCGGATATCTCCAACGAGGTCAAGATCGGAAACATCTCGCGCGACCGTGCGATCGACATGCTTGTCAGATACGGCAGCAAGGATCCGGACGCAGCTGAAAAAATGGTTACGGGGTACCTGATCGAGCATGAATACGGCTTTGCACCGGCCGACCTTCAGGAAGAATACCTTGCCGGCAAAGTATCCGACGCAGAAGCCTTTGAGATTCTCGCCGAGTACAAATACTTCGGTAAGGAGGATGCGGAGGACAAAGCCGCCGACGAACTGGAGCGTCTACAGTTTGTGCGTGCCAATCCCGGAACAGAGGATATCTCCATCACGCAGGCCCGCAACTATAACGCGAGCGGACTGCGAGGCTATATCAGCCCCGTGGATTACGTACAGGCCGCTAAGATGATGGGGACCTTCCACGGTGTGGACGCGGACGGCGACGGCAAGACAGACAGTTATTCCGTCGTGACGCAGAAGCTTGTGTACATCGATTCGATGAATCTGACGCCGGAACAGAAGACTGCGCTTGCAAAGGCACTCGGCATCAACGAAAAGACCATCCGTAAAAAGGCTCCCTGGCTGTAAAGAGTAAGAAAGCGTGCAGATGCAAAAGGCTTCTGCACGCTTGTTTTTTCGCAAGAAAAAACTTTTCTGTTTTTGTTAGAGAAAAGAAAACGATGCATTTTATACTGTTAACATAGAGTCGCGGGCTAAACCCGCAGAACAACGGGAGGTATTACCCAAATGAAAGTAAAATGGTTTGATCTTCAGCTCTTTGCCGACGGCGCCGGAGATGGTGCGGCGGTCGGTGATGGAGGTCAGGCCGCGGGCGGCAATGCTGCCGACGCCGGGCAGGACAACAGCATCGAAGCAAGACTCTCGCAGCTTGGTATTCCCAAGGATAAGATCGATAAGGTCAAAAATAAAAAGGGCGCTTTCAAGAGCATTCCCACTCCGCCGCCTGTTGAGCAGGAAGCCGCTCAGCCGGCAGCTAAAACGGCAGAAGTTTCGGAAGGGGAGACGTCCGGTGCCGCCGACCGGAAAACCTGGGAGGAAATCAAAGCTGAATACAAGGAAGAGTATGATGCCGAGATGCAGAACATGGTCAAGAAGCGGATCAAGAATCTGCAGGACAAGATCCAGCAGCTTGAAGATCGGGACAGCAAAGCGGCTGTGGCCATCGATTTTCTCGCCAACAAATACGGTATGGATCCTGCCAACCTTGACATGGACCAGTTCATTGAAGCGTTCCGTAATGACGCTAGCCTTTCGGAAGCAAAGGCAATCGAGCTTGGCACGAAGAATGAGATCGCGCATAAGCTTGAGCTTGCCGAACAGGACAAAGCTCGCAGGGAAAGAGAAAAAGAGAGACAGCAGCAGCTGAAAGAAACCTTCGACCGCAGGGCGCTCGCAAATCAGCATTTCGATGATCTGCAGAATCAGGCGGCAGCACTCCAGAAGAAAATCCCCGGATTTGATCTGATGCATGAGCTTGATGATGACGCTTTCGCTGAAATGACACGCCCTGGATCCAAAATCTCTGTGGAGGCAGCATACTATGCACTCCATCCGGAATTTCGCCAGCAGGAGATCGAGGCCGTTGCGCAGAGAGCACGCGAAGCAGTAAGCGCATCCGTCCGCTCCGGTTCCGAAAGGCCAAGAGAGACCGGGACGCAGGCCGCGTCTCTTGGCTCTATGTCCCCCAAGAGCATGAGCAAGGAAGAAAGAGAAGCCTTGAGGAAGCGCATCTATGATGCCGGCTACCGTGGCCAGCATGTGCCGATTGGAGGCTAAACAAAAATGATGAAAGGATATGACACAACATGAAGAAATTCTTTGACATTCAGTTCTTCGCCAACGCTGGTGACGTTGTCAACGCCACAGGCAACTATGTCAACGCCAACACCGGCGCGACGACCGCCTTTTCCGGCAACAATACGCTTGCCCCTGAACTGAAGGACTTCTATGATACCGAGCTGCTTGAGAACGCTCGTGTCGAGCAGTTCTATGCCCAGTTCGCCAAGCGTCAGCCCCTGCCCGCCAACCACAAGGGTACTGTTGAGTGGCGCAAGTGGAACTCCTTTGCTCCGGCGAGCGCTCTGACCGAGGGCGTGATCCCCACCGGGCAGAAGTTCGGCGTCACCTCGATCACCGGTTCCATTGCCCAGTACGGCACCTACACGGCCATCACCGACCGTCTGGAGCTGCGGGCCTATGACGATGTGATTCTGGGCGCAACCGAGGAGATGGGCGCCTCCGCCGCAGAGACCCAGGAGAAGCTGATCCGCGACGCGCTGCTGACCGGTACCAACGTGCTGTACTGCGACAACATCCTGGACGGCGCGTTCGTCTCCACTCCCACTACCTGCGCGACGATGCTGGACGATGCAACCGGCCGTAGTGTTCTCACTCCTGCGATGGTCAATAAGGCCGTCACGATCATGAAGAAGAACCGCGTGCCGCGCATCAACGGTCGTTACTACGCCGTTATCCACCCCAGCGTGGCGCACGATCTGCGCGAGTGCGAAGGCTGGATCGAGGCGCACAAGTACGCCTCTCCCGATGAGCTGTTCAACGGCGAAATCGGCGAGCTGCACGGCGTACGCTTTATTGAGGACGTCTTCGCCCCGGTGCTCAAGAGCGGTACCAACAAGAACAAGTCCAATGGTGCTGTGTATGCTACCTACTTCTTCGGTAAGGACAGCTATGGTATCATTGATCCCGAAGGCGGCGCGCTGGAAATGATCATCCACGACAAGGCCGAGATTGGCGGTCCTCTGAACCAGTACTCGACGATCGGCTACAAGTTTGAGACCAACGGCGCGACGATCCTGTACCCGGAGCGCGTGCTTCGCGTCATGAGCTGCAGTACCTTCAGCTCCACCGACACCGAGAACTAATCTCACAAAACCCATTTTAACAAAGGGGCAAGGTGCCTGTTAATATCAACACACCTTGCCCCGATTTAAGAAAGGAATAATGATCATGGCTGAAAAAAAGAATGAACTCGTTGAAGTTTTCATCCCTCGCAACAGCGCAAACAAGGATCCCAACTACTTTGTTGCCGTCAACGGGAAGAGCTATCTTCTGCCTCGTGGGAAGAAGAGTAAGGTCCCGCCTGAGATCGCGGCAGAAATCAACCGCGCAATGGCCGCAGAAGATGCTATGTATGCTGCCCAGGAAAAACTCCAGCAGGCAGCGACTGATCAGAACAACGCTGTCAATCAGCAGATCGCCAGCGCCAGCAACTGAGAATCAGGGTAGTCTCGCAATTCCTCAGGAGAATAACCATGACAGTAAATGAAATTATTGCCATCGTAGATTTGCAGGAACCGAACAGCTATACAGCCGCGGAAAAGATCGGATGGCTCTCTTCTCTTGACGGAAAAATCCGTCATGAAGTTCTCGAGACGCATGAAGGCTTTGAGGCGGAAGATCCGTTCGAGCCGTACACCGACGGCAGCGAAGATCTCCTTGTTCCTTTTCCGTACTGCGAAGACATTTATGTTCATTACCTGATTGCGATGATCGCCGCGGGGAATGCCGAGGCTGCTCGGTACAATCAGCAGATCGCGCTTTATAATGCAGCGTATGGGGAATGGTGGAACTGGTATAACGCCAATCACATGCCGCTGCATAATAAAACTCGATTCGAATTTTAAAAGGAGAAGAGAATGAACGCACCTGATAAAGCTACTGAAATCAAGGCGGCGATCACGTTGATCATTACCTTCCTCACAGCTCTTTGGGGCTGGGTAGGCTGGGCGATTGCCATCTTCATCGTGGCCATGTTCACGGACTACATCACCGGCACACTTGCCGCCAGGGCTCACAACAAATGGTCAAGCACCATCGCCCGGCAGGGGCTATGGCATAAGCTCGGTGAGATCACGGCGCTGCTCGTCGCGGCGCTCTGCGATATCGCTGTACAGGTCATCATGCACAGTGCCGCCGCGCCTCTGATCGGCGACTTCAAATATGGGAACTACATCACGCTCATCGTCGCCGTATGGTACATCTTTACAGAGCTGGGCTCGATCATTGAAAACGCTGGAAAGCTCGGCGCCCCTATTCCGGAATGGCTGAAAAAAGGTATTGCAATGTTACAGGCAAAAGTCAATGAGCCGCCGGACAAGTTCAAAGAATAATAGGTAAAGCCCCGGAAAAGCCGGGGCTTTTTCATACCTGTTTCGTTAGCATTTTTATTAGCATTTTCTCTGAAAATTTTGCTAACAAGGCTGAAAAACAGCTTGCAAGCGTGAAAAAATACTTTCACGCAAAAACGGCTGTAACCGTTGAAAATAAACGAAAAACCGCCAATCACAACGGATCGGCGGTTTCCCAGTTTTGGTGGAGATGGGGAGAATCGAACTCCCGTCCGAAAGCGCTTCCTCAGGAACTTCTCCGGGCGCAGACGGTTATTTACATTCCCTTATCCGCGCGCAAGCCGTCATGCTCGCGGACTTGGTAGCTTCATGATGCATGGCACGCTCAAAGCTTTGCGTACTCACGGTCCCCACTCATCGACGCCTCTGTCCGGGCCGTGGGCCTCCCGGGAGAGACGCTCGCGCGATTACGCAGCGAGAAGAACAGTGTTGTCGTTGTTCTTTAATTTATAAGTTGCCCGTTTTATGGATGCCAGGCGCATCCGCCCGCTATTCCTGCCTCCGCACCCCCGTCGAAACCAGTACATCCCCTTGCGTCAGAATGGATCCGATAGGTCAGGTTTCCGCGCGGGGCGCGAAAACCACGACCGGCGAATCCATTCTTCCTTTTCACTTCAAAAGGCAAGCTTTTGAAGTGGTTAAGAACAACGTCGAAAGTCTTTCTCTCAAAATCAAAGGGAAAGCCTTTGGTTTTGTTAAAAACGAGGATAGAAGATATGCTTTTCGATCAGGTGCTAAAAACTAGAAACTAAAAACTAGAAACTAAAAATGCCTCAGCATTTTTCCGGCTCGGGATACTCGACGCCGAAGGTCTCGACCGTGACCTTTTTCATGACCTGGGGGACACGGGGCCGGTCGTTGTAATCGGTGCGGGTGTTCGCGATCTTGTCGACGACGTCCAGCCCCTCGGTGATCTTGCCGAAGGCGGCATACTGGCCGTCGAGATGGGGAGAATCCTCGTGCATGATGAAGAACTGGCTTCCGGCGGAGTTGGGCGCCATCGTGCGCGCCATGGACAGAACGCCGCGGCTGTGCTTGAGGTCGTTCTTGAAGCCGTTCGCGGTAAACTCGCCGCGGATGGAGTAGCCCGGGCCGCCGATGCCCTTGCCCTCGGGGTCGCCGCCCTGGATCATAAAGCCGGAGATGACGCGGTGGAAGATCACGCCGTCATAAAAGCCCTTTTTGCACAGGGAAACAAAGTTGTTGACCGTGTTGGGCGCGATCTCGGGATAAAGCTCCGCCTTCATGACGTCGCCGTTTTCCATCTCGATGGTAACGATAGGATTGCTCATGATCTATGGTTCCTTTCTTTAATCTGCGTTTTTCATCGCGCGCTCGATGTCACGCTTCGACTGACGCTCAGCCTCACTGTCGCGCTTGTCGTGGAGCTTTTTGCCCTTGCACAGCCCCAGATCGACCTTCACGCGGCTGTCCTTGAAATACAGCCCCAGCGGGATGAGCGCGACGCCGTCCTGCATGACGCGGGCGTTGAGACGGTTGATCTCACGCTTATGCATCAGAAGGCGGCGCGGCCGCACCGGGTCGCGGTTGAAGATATTGCCGTGCTCATAGGGAGAGATGTGCATCCCGCGGACGAACAGCTCGCCGTTTTTGACCGTGCAGTAGGAGTCCTTGAGATTGGCCCCGCCGGCGCGGATGGATTTGACCTCGGTCCCGCAAAGCTCGATCCCGGCCTCATAGCGCTCGAGCACGAAATATTCATGATAAGCTTTGCGATTGGAGGTGATCTCCTTTACGCCTTTCTGCTTGGCAGCCATGTTTCTCACATCCTCTGGGCTATCTTAACACATCGAAAGGGAAAATAAAAGCATATTTTATGAACAGGGAAGCGGCAGCCGGCAGTGCGGCGTTGCCGAATTGTAAGGAAATGTGACGGAAGCGAAACGAATTGAACGCCAAATTGTTTTGAATTAACAGATTTTTTTCGATTTTTCCGCGTTTTTGCAGCAGATAAGTATGGAAATCGCAAGTACGATATGCTATACTGATCATGCGATATTATGTAAATTATTTTCGTTATGTATGGGAGGGATGCCCCATGGAGTGCATCGAAAAGCGCATTGACGGCGAAGTGAAATACAGCGGCGTCATCGTCAAGGTCAGACTGGACCGCGCGGAGCTGGAAAACGGCAAGATCGTCCGGCGCGAGGTCGTAGAGCACCCCGGCGGCGTCGGGATCCTTCCGATCGATGACGAGGGGAACTGCTACATGGTGCGCCAGTTCCGCTATCCATTCTCCCGCCAGCTGCTGGAGATCCCGGCGGGCAAGCTGGAATACGGGGAAGAGCCGCTTGCGTGCGCGGTGCGCGAGCTGTCCGAGGAGACCGGCTTTGAGGCCGAGGAGCTCATCCCGCTCGGCGCGTGCTACACTTCTCCCGGCTTTTCGAGCGAGGTGCTGCATCTCTATCTGGCCCGCGGCCTTCACGCGGGGAAGGCGCATCTCGACGAGGACGAATTCCTCAACGTCGAGAAGCACAGCCTCGAGGAGCTGCTTGAAATGGCGGACCGCCGGGAGCTGCCCGACGCCAAGACGGTGATCGCGATCCTGAAGGCCGAGAGACTGCTGAGAAGCAAAGAATAACACAAGATTTAGAATTTTATCGGGATACCACCACAAAATAGTTGCCTTTTGACAAGGTGTATGATAGAATCAACAATCGGGCGAAAGTCCGAATGACGGAAAGGTGCAATCACGTGGAAAAGTATGTTATCAACGGCGGCGCGACACTGCGCGGCGAAGTGGAGATCAGCGGGGCGAAAAACGCCGCTGTCGCGATCATCCCCGCGGCGCTTCTGGTCGACGGCGTCTGCCGGATCGAAAATATTCCCCAGATCAGCGATGCCGATATGCTGCTGACGATCCTCAGCCACCTCGGCGCTCAGGTTCGCTTTATCAACAAAACGACCATCGAGATCGACTGCACGAGCGTTCGCTGTGTCGACGCGCCTTTCGATCTGACGCGCAAGATCCGCGCGTCGTATTACCTCATCGGTGCGATGCTCGGCCGCTTCGGCCGCGCCAAGACCACGATGCCCGGCGGCTGCAACTTCGGCGTCCGTCCGATCGAGCAGCACATCAAGGGCATGACGGCGCTCGGCGCCGACGTCGACGTGCGCAACGGCTTTGTCTATGCCGAGACGCCTGACGGCAAGCTGCACGGCGCGCGCATCTATCTTGACAAGGTATCTGTCGGCGCGACGATGAACATCATCCTCGCCGCGACGCTGGCGCACGGCCGTACGATCATCGAGAACGCCGCGCGCGAGCCGCATATCGTTGATCTCGCAAACTTCCTCAACTCCATGGGCGCGGATATCCGCGGCGCCGGTACCGACACGGTCAAGGTCAACGGCGTGGAAAAGCTGCACGGCGGCTCTTACACCATCATTCCCGACCAAATCGAGGCCGGCACCTATATGGTCGCCGCCGCCGCGACGGGCGGGGAAGTGCTGATCCGCAACGTGATCCCCAAGCATCTCGAGTGCATCAGCGCCAAGCTGCGCGAGACCGGCACCATTATCCAGGAAAACGAGGACTCGGTTTTTGTAAGAGGGGCGAAGCATCTGCGCCGCGCCAATGTCAAGACGCTGCCTTATCCCGGCTTTCCGACCGATATGCAGCCCCAGATGGGATCGCTGCTGTGCCTGGCAAACGGCACCTCCGTGATCACCGAGGGCATCTATGACAACCGCTTCAAGTATGTCAACGAGCTGCGAAAGATGGGCGCCGAGATCCAGGTGGACGGCCGTGTCGCCGTCATCGAGGGCGGCCACGAGCTCAGCGGCGCGATGGTGCAGGCCTGCGACCTGCGCGCCGGCGCGGCGATGGTCATCGCCGGGCTCTGCGCCAAGGGCACGACGACGATCGAGGACGTGCACTATATCGAACGCGGCTATGAAAACTTTGTCGGCAAGCTCCGCGCGCTCGGCGCGGACATCTCCGTCGTGGATTTCCCGGACGACGACGGGGGAGAAAAGATCATCTCCGTAAGCTGATGCGTCTTACGGTTTTTGCCAGCGGTTCGAGCGGAAATTGTCTGCTGCTCTCGGGCGGCAGAACCAATATATTGATCGACGCCGGGATCTCAACACGCAGAATCGCCGCCTTGCTCGGCGAGTGCTGCCTTACATTACAGGATATCGGCGGAGTGCTCATCACCCATGAGCACTCCGATCATATTTACGGGCTGAAAACACTGGTCAAGCGCAGCACGTGCCCGATCTATGCGCCGCGCACCGTCGCCTCGCGCCTGCGCGGGATGCTGCCGGAGCTTGACGAGCGGCTGGAGGTCATCCCGGTGGGGGAGGACTTTTCGATCGCCGCTCTTTCCGTGCGCGCCTTCCATACGCCGCACGACACGCCCGAGAGCGTGGGCTACCGCGTCAGCTGCGGGGGCGTGTTCGCCATCGCGACGGACATGGGCTGCGTGACGGATGAGGTCCGCGAGAATCTGCGCGGCGCCGACACGGTGCTGATCGAATCGAATCACGATGAGGAAATGCTGCGCTTCGGCCCGTATCCGCCGATGCTCAAACGCCGGATCCTGTCGGATCACGGGCACCTGTCAAACGAAAACTGCGCCGCGCTGGCGCGGGAGCTCGCCGAGAGCGGAACGAGGACGATCATCCTCGGGCACCTCAGCCGCCAGAACAACACGCCGTCGACGGCGATGCGCGCGGCCGAGGCCGCGCTTGCCGGGACAGGAACGGAAATTTTCTGCGCGCCGGAGCTGGGCTGCCTGTCGCTGAAGGTGGAGGAAGCATGCTTGGAATCAAGCTGATCTGCGTCGGAAAGATGCGGGAGAAATATTATATCGAGGCCTTTGAGGAATACCGCAAGAGGCTTGGCGCGTATTGTCGGCTCGAATGCGTGGAGCTTGCCGAGCAGCGTCTTTCGGACAATCCGTCGTCCGGGGAGATCGCCGCGGCGCTCGAGCGCGAGGGCGCGGAGATCCTGCGCAATATCCCCGCCGACGCCTTTTGCGTTGCGCTCTGCGTTGAGGGGAAGGAGAGGAGCAGCGAGGATTTCGCCGCCCTTTTCCGCGAACGGGAGCTTTCGGGAAAACCGAAGCTGTGCTTTCTTGTCGGCGGCTCGTACGGCATGAGCGAGACGGTGAAGGGCCGGGCCGATCTGAAGCTGAGCATGTCGAAAATGACCTTTCCGCACCATCTGGCACGCGTGATGCTCGCAGAGCAGATTTATCGCGCGCTCAAGATCGGCGAAGGGTCCCGGTATCATAAATGACAGGAGCGGTGCTATGAAAAAAGAAGAATGGGGCCGGTCGGGCGCGGGACTTGTCTCCGACCGCTGGCCGAGGGATGAAGCCGGCCGCGCGGAGGAGAGCGCTTTCCTCTGCACGCGCAGCAACACGGACATGAGCGACGAGCTGACGGTCAACATGCTGGAAGCGTACGGCATTCCCTGCGTGCGCGACTATCCCGGCAACGGCAGCTTCGGACGCGTGATCATGGGCGCAAGCGGAACAGGGGTTGACATTTTCGTTCCGAAGAGTATGCTTGAGACAGCACAAAAGCTGATAGAAGGAGTAGAAAACGATGAGGAATTATAAAGAAGAGTACCAGCGCTGGCTGGACAGCCCTGCCCTCACCGAAGAGGAATGGAAAGAACTGAACGACATCGCTGACGACGAGAAAGAAATCGAAAGCCGCTTCTTTGCTCCGCTCGAGTTCGGCACGGCCGGTCTGCGCGGCACGATGAAGGTCGGCCTTCATCATATGAACATCCATGTCATCCGCCACGCCACCCAGGCCTTCGCCAACGTCATCTGCGCCGAGGGCGAGGAGGCGATGGCCAAGGGCGTCGCCATCGACCACGACTGCCGTCTCAACGGCCGCGACTTCGCGGTGGAGGCGGCCTGCGTCATGGCGGCCAACGGCATCCACGTCCGTCTGTTCGATGCGCTGCGTCCCACGCCGGAGCTGAGCTTCGCCGTGATCCACTACGGCTGCACCGCCGGCATCAACGTGACGGCCAGCCACAACCCCAAGGAATACAACGGCTATAAGGTCTACTGGTCCGACGGCGCCCAGCTGCCGCCCCAGCACGCCGACGCCGTCGCGCGCGAGATGGAGCGGATCGACATCTTCACGGGTTTTAAGACCTGCAATTTTGACGAAGCCGTCGCCGACGGACGCATCGAGATCATGGGCGAGGAGACAGATGAGGCCTTCCTTGCCGAGGTCATGAAGATGGCCATCGACAAGAAGACCGTCGCCGAGGTCGCAGATGATTTCCGCATCGTGTACACGCCGTTCCACGGCTGCGGCTACAAGCTCGTGCCGGAGGCGCTGCGCAGACTCGGCATCAAGCACCTCTACCCGGTGGAGGAGCAGATGGTCATCGACGGCAGCTTCCCGACCGTCGTCAGCCCCAACCCCGAAAACCCCGAGGGCTTTTATCTGGCCGTCGACCTCGCCAAGAAGGTCGGCAGCGACCTGATCATCGGCACCGACCCCGACTCGGACCGCATCGGCACGATGGTGCGCCGCGGCGACGAGTATGTGACCATCACGGGCAACCAGATGGGCGTGCTGCTGCTGGACTATATCATCAACGCCCGCCGCGAGACCGGCACGTTGCCGGAGAACGCCGGCGCGCTGTCGAGCATCGTTTCCACCTCGATGGCCCGCGTCGTCGCCGAGCAGAACGGCGTCCACTTTGAGGACACCTTTACCGGCTTCAAGTTCATGGCCGAGCGTGTCGCCGCCTGGGAAAAGGCGAACAGCTATAAGTATATCTTCGCCTTTGAAGAGAGCTATGGCTATATGGCCGGCGATTTCGTGCGCGACAAGGACGCGGTCACGGCCTCGCTGCTCGTCGCCGAGATGGCCGCTCACTATTACAAGAAGGGCATGACGCTCTACGACGCGATGGAATCGCTGTATGAGAAGTACGGCTATTTCAAGGAAAAGACACTCAACCTCGTGATGCCCGGCCTCGACGGCCTGCAGAAGATGAAGAAGCTGATGGACACGCTGCGCAGCGAGCCGCCCAAGGAGATCGGCGGGACCGAGATCGCCCGTCTGCGCGACTATCTCGACGGCAGCATCTACGTTTCCGGTCTCGGCAAGGTCGGCAAGACGCCGTTTGAGGGCTCGAACGTGCTGTACTTCGAGCTTGCCGACGGCAGCAGCTTCATCGTCCGTCCCTCCGGCACCGAGCCGAAGATCAAGGTCTACATCCTCTGCCGCGGCGAGAGCCACGAGGCCTGCGACGAGCATGTGGCGCGTTACGTCGAATTTGCGGAGGGTCTGAGCAAATGATCCTCTGGCAGCTTTTTGTCTCGTTTGCCAGGGTGGGCGTGCTCACCTTCGGCGGCGGCTATGCGATGATCCCCATGCTCGAGCGCGAGATCGTCGACCGCCGCGGCTGGGCGACAAGCGAAGAGCTGATGGACTATTACGCCGTGGGTCAATGTACCCCCGGCGTAATTGCCGTTAATACGGCAACCTTCATCGGCTATAAAACAGCGGGGAACCTGGGCGGCATCGTGGCGACGCTCGGCGTTGTGTTCCCCTCGCTTCTCATCATCACTGTCATCGCTGGGATCATCCAGAACTTCTCCGACATCCCAGCCGTCAAAAGCGCCTTCGCGGGCATCCGCGTATGCGTGTGCGTGCTGATCTTCAATTCCGTGGTCAAGCTGTGGAAGGGCGCGGTCAAGGACAAGGCAACGCTCGTCCTGTGCCTGCTGGTGTTCGGACTGAGCGTGTTCTTCCCGATCTCGCCGATCGTATTCGTCGTGTTTTGCGCGGCGGCGGGCATCCTCTTCACCAGAATGGGGGTGCGCGGGAAATGAAGCTTTTGCTCACGCTGTTCTTTGAATTTTTCAAGACCGGTCTGTTCGCCGTCGGCGGGGGAATGGCGACGCTGCCCTTCCTCTATGACATGTCCGCGCGGCATCCCGACTGGTTCTCGACCGCACAGCTGGCGGACATGGTCGCCGTCTCGGAATCGACGCCCGGACCGATCGGGGTCAACATGGCCACCTACGTCGGCTTTGAGACCGGAGGGATCGCCGGTGCCGTGATCGCGACGCTTGGGCTCGTAACCCCCTCAATCATCGTGATTTTGATCGTTGCGCGTATGCTGAAGGCCTTTCGCGGCAACAAGACGGTCGACGCCGTCTTTTACGGGCTGCGCCCCCGTTCGGT
>Ga0247611_10004797_pt1 | contig 18438 bp, 5 predicted proteins | sample 177DNAGHGhighgp2_FD_192422 | JGI IMG/M metagenome (GOLD analysis project Ga0247611, IMG submission 192422) | Sheep rumen microbial communities from Palmerston North, Manawatu-Wanganui, New Zealand - 1770 DNA GHGhigh gp2 | ecosystem: Host-associated > Mammals > Digestive system > Stomach > Rumen ... | reverse complement strand
TGTCTCTGATGGAGCAATCGGTTTATATGATCATATTAATCAAACCTTTATTGTGCCGATCGGTGGACAAGTACAAGCTGGGCCTTATCACTGTAATACACCATCATTGAATTCTCGTATTATGGTCGCTGCTGGTGCGGGTGGTGGTCTAAATTCAGATGATGATGCTACTACACAAGATTTCTACAGCTATGGTGGTGGCCCATATGGCACATTCGTACCAACTACAGAATCCAGTACAAGTACAACACGTCGTTCACCAGAAGCTGGATTAATTCCATCACAAACATGGGGTTATGCATTTGGATTTGGTTCTTTTCCCACACAACGTGCGACAACTAACTCTTACTCCGCAAATGGTTGTGGTGGCGGTGGTGGAGGCTGGTTTGGCGGTTTATCACATGTCTCACCAGAATCTTGTCAAAACACAACCATGATGACGGTGCAAGGTGGTGGAGGAAACAGTTATATCTTAACTGCATCTTCTTATAAACCACCATGGTTTGACCCAATTAATTCAAAATATTATTTTAAAAAGACTCTGATGCATGGTGCGGTGGCGATGGGAGATCTATTTTCTAATGATGCTACTAATTGGAAAAATGGTCATATTTATATTTGCAAAAAGGAATCAAAATTACGACAAAATGATGTTATCGTTATTCCTACCACGGGTAAATCATGCGCATTATCATTACCATCCGGAAGTTACAAATTAAAGTGTTGGGGTGGTGATGGTGGTGTTCGTGATTTCTCAAAGACATGTGCTAGAGGCGGTTATTCTGAAGGAGTGATTTCTACAGAACAAACCCATGATATTTTCGTATATGTGGGAGGAAATGGTGGACCGTCCTCCGTTCATGTCGGTAGTTTTAGAAATGCCGACACTTATGCACCGATTATTGGCGTTGCAAATTTACCATCATTGAAGTTTAATGGGGGATCAGAAATTCAAAATACAACAACTGCTTCATCATCTGGTGGTGGAACCGATATTCGATTCGATGTAGATGATTACTACCATCGTGTGATCGTTGCTGGTGGAGCCGGTTCACAAGGACATACCACTTCAATTGGTGGTGCAGGTGGTGGTGAAACAGGTGGTACAGCCGGTGTTGGATCACGAACACTGTATGGGACAAATGATGGTCCTGGTACACAAACAAGTGGTTATGCATTTGGCTATGGTGGTCCCGGATATTATAAAAGTCATGGTTATGGTGGAGCTGGTGGTGGAGGCTGGTTCGGTGGTTATGGCACTACACCGAATACTAGTCAAGACAATGATAAAGCTGGGTCTGGTGGTAGTGGATTTGTATTAACCGAGGGGTCTTCAATACCGAATGAATATGGTTGTGATAGTTCAGAATATTATCTCACATCAGCGTATACCACACAAGGTGGAAACAATTTACCAAGATGGCATACCAAAGCACAGATTGAAGTTCAATCATTATCAAAGGCATTGTTATGTCAAGATATCGAGGGATTCAAATACTTCGATGGAACCGATCAGATATGGAAAGTATTGCCGAATCAAAGTTTAGATGCTTCGGCATTTTTACAATATGGAACAACATCTTTCAAAACTGATATAGGATTATGTAACGAATACGCCATTTATACGTACGATGAAGAAGAAAGTGTTGATGCAATAGCCATTACTGTTGTTCCAAATACGCAGTACATTACTACTGTCATTGGTAATAGTTCATCAATCACGAGTTTGCAATTGGATGATGACAATAAACGAGGTTCATTTAAAGCAACCGCACATACCAATCTTGTGAAAGCTTCAAGTGAAGAAGTAAAAACGATGTTGCAATTATCAGTGACGAAAATAAAGGATAACGATGAACCATATAAAATTTATTCTGCACAATTGTTCATGGGTAAAAATAAAACTTCTCATGAATATTTAAAGTTGGATGAAAATGGACATCGTATTTTCAAACATTATGTTGTTGACGAAGACACCGGTGAGATTCATGTGGAAGAACGAACGATGGTGAGAAAGAATCCAGAAGATTTTCGTAATGCACTTGGTGAAATCGATACAGCACAGTGGTTATTACCCGTTGGGTCTGGATATAAAATACCAATCTCATATCGAGCTGATATCATGGATACGACGTTATCAAATGACAATTCTGGGCTCATTTGTTCATATATCGCAGAATACGATCGAACATTGTATTTTGGATATCGATTTATCGATATGGATGGAAACTATTGGTTTGAGATTAAATCCATGAATTTCATGACAAATATGGTTGCAAATGTTTGTAAAATTCCTTGGTCAACAATTTATAGTCTCAGCACACGTGGTTATATTGGTGGATTCTTAGTAGACAATCAATATTTCTATCTAACATTATCTGCAACAAATGGAGCATCAGCGCTATATCAACAATCAATCGTTCGAATTGATAAATCTACATTTAGTGTGTCAACAACCCCAACAACTGGTGATGCATTTAAAGCTTATGGGCAAATGCAATGGTATGATGATCATCGTATTATGTTGATTAGCTGGACAAATATATGGTTATTCGACACCATAACATTGACGTGGTCTCATATCCCATTCAATTCATTTAGTTTCGCATCTAGTACAGATCCTGTGAGATGGTGTATGAGCGATCAGCAGTTACTTGTTTCTCATAGTAACAATGTTTATGTATTTGACCGTGAGACGTATACACTACAAACGATATTGAATTTATCCAATAACTATGGTTGTCGAATGTGTTATGATAACAATGGCAAATTCTATTTTGTGCAAAATAATTACTTATACATTTATGATGAATCCACAATGGAAGTGAAAGAGCAGATTCTCATTTCTCCAATGCAATACCCAATTTCTTGTGAATATTGTAATGGTGCAATCATTATTGTGCAGCATTCCAATGGTAATACAAATGTGGATGAACGTCGATTAATTGTTTATGACATTGATCAAAAGACATTTACAACAGTTTATCTACCATGGAAAACGCATTCATCTGATTTGACGTTTCAATCATTTGTATTAAATGGGAAATATTTCTACAATCATCGATCTCTGTTCATGCTGAACTACACCGGTTATTCTAAATATAACTTTGGTCCAAAGTTTAAACGACAAACAATTTATTATGATTTAGCACATCAGAACAGATTGGAATATGATGAAAGATTTGTCACATTATTAGATGCGGGAATGGAAGTTCATAATGGAAACATTGAATATCAATTTAATGATTACTATGATCATATCGCATCAACGTCATTAATTCGAAAAACAGATTATCGATTTATTCGATCATCCTCGTTAATCATGAAAGGAGATGATTAAATGGCTGATCAAAATGATATTTTGATTTATAAGAAAGCGATCGAATTCGCGAAACATAAACGACCGAATGGTGGTTTGGGTAACATTTACGTTGCCCAAACCATTGATCGTGATGGGAATGTGACTTCCGAGACATATGGTATGAATCAATTGACCGAATATGGGTTGATTCAATATTTCAATGTAAACGATTCTGGTGCAGAAACAGGTTCAGCGTTTCCTTATTACTTGTATATTGGTGATGGTGTTGAACGTAGCATTTCATTAATCAATGACAATGTGGTAGGCGGTGGACATAAGTTGTCATCATATGTGACACAAGAACATGATGATGATGCATCACGAGATCGAACAGTTGATTATCGATATCCGATGTATTATTATCCTATTCCCGGAGATGCAAACAATGATGGTATCGTCACATGTGTTTGTAAATTTCAAACATCAATGTTTCCGGAAAATATTGCAAACATATCACAAGAATTCAATATTACGGAATATGGCATTGGTACTGGTCCAGAAAAGTTATGGACTCATTCATGGGTATATGATAAAACAGGTCGTTACACATCTATTACTAAGAAACCAAATGAACGATTACAAGTGATCATTTTCTTTTGTTTATCTTATAAAACATCGGTGATCACATCTGGTTATGCAAACAATCGATATTCTGTCATCACAACACTAGAACGTTTTCTTGGAAGTAATAATAGTAATCATATGAAAGATACATCATGTGGAACAATGAGACGATACAATGAAGATGGTTCTGCGGATGGATATGCAACAAGAACAATCAGTTGGTCTTCATCAGTAGTTAGCGCTCATTCACAAACCAAATACACAAATATTGCACCATTTAATTTGATGAGAATAAGTGGTGTCGAAAATGGATATATCGATGGGTTCTATAGTTATTCACCTGGATTTCGAATTGTAGAACCACAAGTATTAAGTGAACAAAATGCAGAAGAATTTGATATTATCCTACGAGATACTTATCATAATTTTTGTCCAACCTCTACGAGTATGTCACTTCGATTTGGTGAAAACTCCGATGTCACATCACCATTTACTCAAGCAGATATCGAATATGTTTGTCTGTATGATAAATATCGTGGTGATTATGAAAACAGCGTTGATTTTAGCAATGACAAAAATCATTGGTATTGTGAAGCACCTATGCAGAAAGACTTCAATACGCCAATCTATTATACTGATATTAATGATACCATTGCTGAAATGTATGTCTATCAAAATATTCACACAGAAGATCCGATTGAGTATTTCAATAATACGAATATCCAATCAATCTATGCGACAGATACATATTGGGATCGAGCATCATGGACACAGATTACAAACCCGACTGCTGCATCAAAAATCCCGGAAGCATTAAAAACCAAACGCTACTATATTACTTCAACGGATCAGAATTCATTATTGCCAGTCCGTCGTAGTGGATTGTTCACATTAATTCCCAATAATGCAACACGTGAGACATTGAATTTTACGAGATATGAGAGAGGTGATGAAGTAGGTTGTGGGACAAATACGTGTGAGAATTATGAAAACGGGTATTATGTTAAAATGGCACACGTGTATATTCCATCATTATTAACGACATTCCAGATTGGTCCACCAGGAGACAAGTTGAATGCTTCTATTGGATATGAATATGCATATCAACATTTTTGTTATAATAAGATTATTGTCACCCTACCGTTAAAAGATGGATCCAATGATGTTGCATATGTTACCAATTTAGATGATTTGTCACAGCCTTATTCTGTATTGAATTCTTTAACTGGTGAAAACGGTTTTACATCGATGGGTGCACGTGCGGGTAATCGATTGTATACAACAGAATCATCAACAGGATTGATTTGCATGCAAAAGACAGATGCGGATGAATGTGTCATTATGGATTTAACAAACAAAATCACTGGATCCAATAATCAATTCTACAAAAAGAAATTTGATTCTAAGATGGCTTGTGCAATCTACAATACAGAGACTAGTTCGAGGCATTTTGCATATGTGGATGCACAGAATCCATCCACAATTGTTGTATATGATTTTGAAACAGAAACACCAATTATCACATTGAATCTTCCAAACGATGCAACAGATACCACGATGATGTGGGCATTGAATGACCATATTTGGGCAACGAATGGTTCCAGCTGGTGCCAACACTGGGATTTGACAACAAATAATCCAGATCCGAATGGGGAATCTTGTAATATGATGACATTGGTTACATCTCGATCGAATGCTTATCTTACGAAAATTACTGCGGTGAAAGATGTGATTTTGATTTATAATACAAATAATGTGAGTTCATCGAATGCATTCTTTACCAGAACAGATCAAACACAGTCAACTGTATTTAATTTAACTGACTTCACATATACTGCTGATAATTATTTAACAACATCTCGTTATTCGTTGAAATATATTGAAAATGGGAAAACGTTAGCATTAGTTGTGAATTATGCATCATCGTATGATAATCATAATGGATGGGGATCTTATCGAAGATTGATTGATTTTGGACAGTATTTAACAGTGCCACCTGGTGCAGATGGTCCAGTGCCAAATGTAATTGATAATCATCTAAGAGCATCTAGTAGTAGTGGTCCCATTTATCCATCATGGATTACATATGGGGAACATGTAATTTATGGAAAAGAGAAGATTCCGATATCATTGTTGATGCCGCATCGATTAGTTGGACGAACTAGAACACATTCGACTGTTAACGCAATTAAACATGTGAATGGAAAACAGTTTAGTGTCACATATACCAATTCTCCGCCTGGGGAATGGAGTGAAGATAAACCTGGTTATCCTCCTGGAACGTTGAATTGATGAGGTGATCATATGGCAGATATCTTTAAATCGAAAGAAGTATTCAAAAATCTTAATCAATCAATCGGTTATCGTGCAAAAGAAAATGAGAACGTCAGACGGTTACGCGGATTATACGTGACGGGGGTCTATCGACCCCCTCACTATATCGACAGAACTTTATTTATTTCAGATATTAATTCTAATATACCATTAATTGAATCATACGGAGATAAACATGCGCATGTTAATTCTTCAAATTATATTGCGACATTTAAGACTATAAAAGCAGTGGGTGATTTGCAAATCACTAGATTTTTACAGAATCATGACTATGCAAAACCCGGCAATTATATTGTAACATTTAAAAATGTCGGGACATCTGGATCATTGCAATTTACAAAGTTTATGACTAACAATGAACATATTGTACCACCATATTATGGAACTAATTATATTGTTACATTTCAGAATATAAAAACATCTGGTTCAATGGCATTCCAACGGATTGGTCGTAATTTTGGTAATGAAATCCCTCCGGGTAAATCAGTTCTACAAATACGAGCAATTAACTCTGAACCAGCGGTGATTAGTTCTGTTTCATCATAAGAAAGGAGTGAGATCGATGACACCATTAACAAATGAGGAGATTGATCAAAAAATATTGGATTATCATCAACGAACAAATGGGTTACATTCCTCTTTACATAATACATACTATATTTATTCTGTCAATCAAGATGGAAAGGTGACACAAGAAGCGTTCGGTACAAATTTAATGACTGATACGGGGATGAGTCAAATATTTCAGTGGGATCATTCTCGTCCAAATAATTTTGCATTTACATTTTATATTGGAAGCGGTACAACCGTTCCATCATTATCGGATACAACAATGGATGAATATATCAATGTTTGTTCTGATTACATATCTGATGTGAATCCTGTCATTACCGGTTATAACGATCTAAATACAACGGATCATGGTGCATTTTATACAATAAAAAGAGCAGGTTATGGTTGGTTCGATTATCAAATGACTCTCCCTGCTGGAAATACTTCAGATCACTGTGGTGGTTCTCCAGATTCAGAAACACGTGACACCCGATGGATTCAAGATAATAATGACGGTCGATGGTATTTTAATATTACCGAAATAGGTTGTTCTATTGATGATTCTTCCGTCACTGAAAAGATCGATGGTACTAACTATTCTGTTTTGGGGAAAAATCGATTAAGTTTTCATTTTCTAGTACGCGACGTAAATGGTAACGTTTCACCAATTCGAAAATATCAAAATGAAAAATTATTTATTCATGTATATCACACTGGTGTTGTTGCAGAACAATTGATTTTGGATAATTGGGAAAATAAACAATATTTACTAATTAACCCTGAATCACTATGGTGGATCAATAATAACGCGGTATTTAGCATTGCTCCAGTTACTGGTGACAAATTCTATGACGGATGGGATCAATACATTATTGATTCTTTTCGTAAACATACTAACGGTTATCAAACAAACTGGTGCATTGTTAGTGGAAATTCATCGGCATATCCAACGGGATTCTGTAACAATGTTAAGGAGTCAGGGTATCCAAATTTTAAAAATCTGAATGATGGAAATACTTCTGCGAGTAAACGTGAAATCAAAGCAACATGGGTTATTAATGAAAGATTAATAGAATTGAGTCGGATGTATGTTTCGGAATACATTTTTGGGATATTCGGCGGATATAGCAGCAATAAACTGTACTTCAATGATGGTGATAAACATAGTGGAATCAGTTTTCTATCAATGCAACTCTATGAACAACTTCCTGAAGCTGAAGAAATTAAATGTGAAATATACACAAATTATCATAATGAAGGATACATCGACAGACAGCTCGGATTATACGATCCCCATACCGGTCCAAATTTTTCTTACAAATATGGATTAATTCCTGCGACAAAATTAGAAAGTGTATCAGCATTGAATTTGTTCAACATTAATACGAGTGCATATGATATTCCTGTTGGATTTGAGAATATCAATAATCGTTGTTATTTTGTCAATAAATTTTCACAGCAGTTCAATTGTCAAATGATGAGTTTTATTTGTCCAGATGGAAAAATGCGAGATGTTTATGTTTATATTAATCCATTTGCTGCAAAAAAGAAACAAGATAACAGTTATGATCCAGCATTCACAGGTGCATGGCCTGGTCAGATTATTGATCAATTTACAAATGCTGGGATCACATTATTTGCCGCTGATAAATATTGGGATGTATCAACATGGAGACAGTTCAGTGTCATAACTGATGTTGATGAAGAGATTGATGAAAACAATCAATTGCTTGTTCAGAAACGATATTTCATATGCTATTCTAATATTGAATTGAGTTGGCATACGCGTTTAGAAGATACTCCATGTATCACACCAGCTGCTAGTTATCATGAACTCATCACAGGTGGATTTAATTCCTCAGACTTACCTGAGGTTGGCAGTGATGATGATAATTGGTTTACAATTGGCGATTATATCATCCGAGTTAATAACAACAATGAATTTGTGGATATTCATGTTTGTAAATTTCCATCTATGATATACGGTAGAATGGCAAGCGGTGCTAATTTTGTTTATCGTGATGCAAATCGTGATGCAAATACTGTTTATGGTCACTATGTGATGATTAATACATCGGAAACATGGGATAATAATATGGAGACTGACAAATTCAAAGAATTGCAGATTATAACAAATAATGCGGAAGTTGATCAATATATGGATTATAATAATGGCGATTATATGATATCATGGGTAAATAATGAGACTCTAAAGCAAATTCAAATTATTGATATTAGCAAAACATTTAATGAGATTGAAACAGAAATGAATGAAACATTGTTTACTGTTCATCATTGTTCAACTGAAAATATGGAATGGGAAAGTAAAGGATTGAAGCTCGATACAAATTATTTTCCCGCACAAAAAGGTGATATTGTTTATCCGTATGCGAAATGGAAAACTGATAGTGATAATCCTAGTGTATACAACAACGGAAATTGGTTAACGGATTATAATTATTGGTCAATTTATGAATATGATGAAAATGATAATTTACTCAATTCATCAATAAATCGATTAGATCCATTTTTAATTACAAATGAAAACACTCATCATGTGAAAGTTTTGATAATTGGTAATAGGCATGCGTATGGTTCTTTTAATTCTATTTCTGGTAAAGATAAAACTAAGATGGTTGATCGAATGGATGTTGTTGTTAGTAAAAATTATGCAGATATTTGTCCAATCATTCCCAACGCAATTCATGGTATTTGTATACGTGGAACTAATTTGCTTTGTTATAATGACATTTCAGGATATGATCCATTACGTATATGGAATATTGTCGATATGAGTAATCCATTAAATCAAGATGGAACACCGAAGATCATTCAAACATTTGAAGTTGATGAAGCAAATATTGGTGGAACATTTACTGGTGGATTCGGTTTTGCACATTATGTTTATTTCAGAATGAATGATAAACAGAATAGATTCTCAACTTGGTATTACGACACAACATCACAAGCATTAACTAATCTAGCTGATGTTGATTGGGAAGAATGGTTCTATAAAGAATCAACGGGTGAGCGTCAAAATTATATATGTGGAAATGACAAATGTCTCATTGCATGTTGTACCGATAATAATTTATATAATGAGATTTACATTATAGCCGAAGATCAACCGGCTACCAGATATGTGTTGCGATCTAATAATAATACGTATAATTATTATAAGGGATACAGGTATGCTAATATGAAATATGTAACATGGGGTAATCAGCAACGCTCATTAGTTGCATATGGTGGCACATCTGATAAAGAAAATAATAGTAATAGTGGTAGAACTAGCGATATTTTTGTTTTAGATATTGGACTGTGGTTGAAAACACATAGCTGGATAAATGGGGAACCAATTGATCGATTTAATAATGTAACACCTAATAATGCGAGACATTACAGATGTCCTTGCTATGTTCATAAAAAAGGTGTTGTAGAAATAGCCAATAGAGAGACGATGCCTACATCTAATACGTTGGTGTATTCTCCATTGGAATACCATTTACCAATGGAAATTACATGTACAACGAAGACAATTCAAGCATTTAATAATCCAATCATCATCGGTGGAGATAAAACATTTGAAATTACATTAACCAATGATTTTTCATTAATTGAAGATTTCCCATTACGAGAAGATGGAATCCATGTATGGGATGGATCACAAACATAAAATTGCATTCATTATTGGGGGCCTAATGGCCCCCAATTCATTTATGCCAAAATATTATCATCAATCACATTAATTTCAATATCTGAATCTGTTAATACGAACATCTCCGGAACGTATCGTTCCAGTTCATCCGTTGGCATACTTTCTAATGTTTTCCATTTCTGTACAATGGATTGTACTTCTGGACTCATATAGTTTCCATTCTTATCATTTCTTTCACTTGTATACCAGCCGTTGAATTTCATATACGCTACGTTATCATGTGATTCCATGCGTTGAATCAGATGTGACACATAGATGTTATTGTTCATAGTGACCAAATCAGCTGGACTATGGACGGTTGTTAAGCGATTAAAATATGCCCGAACTAGATCACGTAAATCACTTAACGTATTAGCTGCTAATGCACGGTTGTACAATTTCACATCGAATGAAATTTGAATACGTAAATCTGGCCAGAATTCCCCTTCTAAGAAGTATTGTTTATCGGCACAATAGGAATGTGGCAAGCCATAAGTTGCGGTTAATTTGCAATCCAGATAATGATTACCTTCCAAGCGTTTAAAGATAACTGGTTCTAATGATCGATGAACTTGTGTGAATGTATGAACAAAATCACGGAATTGATCAGTATTCATTAAAGAATATTCTACAAATGGTACTAACTGAATTTCCATTCCACCATTGACATTGGCATATCCAAATACTTCATTGATTAATGTTTGATAATTGGTAATGAGATTTCCAATATTTTCCCATATGATATAATCCTTTTGTACAACAAGTTCTCCCGAATCATCGAACGATAAAACAGTGTCTAATTTGTGTTCTTCTTTCACATAAAAGAACATATCCTCGTCATAATCAGTTGATGTAATCTCAACAGTACAACCTGGATCTTTGTATATTTTTAAATAACTCTTCTTGGTTAATCCAGAACGGATTAATTCGGAATCCGCTTCTTCCAAGTATGGTAATAAGTCGATCGTTTTTTGCAATAATGTTAACACACCCGTCTCATATCCAATTGAATTCGCAATTGGTTCACGTGCAATTTGTGACTTGACATATACAGATTCCGGATATTTGTAAATTTTAAAGTTATCAAAATTCTTCTTATACACATCATACGGATATTCTTCCACAAAATCCGCTAATAGATTTTCAAGGTAAGTTCTGTTCATAATCACTGGATCTGTGGAGTCTGCATATGATTCTTCTGTATGAGTTTTGATAAAATCATAGTAGATATGATATGCATTCATATATCCAGCAAATCGAATATCGTATTCTTTGACATATACTTGTAAAACATTATCGTCCGTATAGGTGTATAATTCAGAATAAGTCGGATCTGATAAACGATTCATTGTTAGTTTAACCAACTCTAATCCAACATCTAGATCATAAATGGCATTCTCTTCCAATACTCCGTCGTCTTTCACCAGTACATCAATTTGTTGTTGAATATCTTCCATGATCTTTTTGGAACGTTTTGCCAATGTTTGTTTTGTTTCATCATCCAACACGGATTTGTAGAACATTTGATTTGTCGCTGTTTTCTTTAAATCCATCATCGTGACTTCTTGTTCACTTTCACGGAAGAAATTCATTAATACATCATACCATGCTAATTGATGATCCGTTGGAATAGAAGATTCGTAGAAGTTTACAACACTTCTCATTTCTTTCATTTCCTGCACTAATGAGAAATCAGTTAGAATATATTGGTCATTCATCAGATAACCAGTGTATTCATCACCTTCTACAATATCGGATGTACGAGTCAAGTTATTTGTTGACTTGAATAACAATGAGATCCTAATTTCTGGATTGATAGCATCAACATTGACCATCGCGCCTTCCTTGGCACTCTTCCAACTTCCTCCACCATAATCCAATGATGCAACATGAATCAAGTTATCGATATCCAATAATTCATTCAGCGGATACATATCGGCTTGGAATAAGTATGTTCCATCTTTATCACGTGATACCGGAATCATTTCAACTCGGCCTGTTTCTGCACCATTCAAATAGGTATGTAATATCACACGAAGATTATTCTCTTCCGTTGGTAATGTATCAGTGATCAAGAACATTGCTGCCATCTTTACCGTATCTGGATTACTTTCTAATTCTGAGAATGGAATTTCATAATAGTCGACACTATCAGTGGATGGAGATGCTTTCATTGTCGCATAAGCAATGACTGTTTCTGGTTCTAAGATTTCATTTGATAACATATTATTTGTTGTCGGGTAAGTAAATGTGTAAATTCCATTTTTGTATTCTGGAGAATCATCTTCTGGATATGGTAAACATACATCCACAGCATTTCTGATATAGTATACCTCAGCCTTTTCTCCACGATCTCCATAGTTGAATCCGATCACTTCCCCATCAGCATCTGTAATCGGATCTTTAAACATATATGATATCTTGACATTAAGCTTGACGGTCTGATACTTTTTTCCAACATTATAAATGGATGATTCACCAAACTTTCGACGTTCTGTTCTAAATGATTTTTCAACGGTGATGGATACATTCGTAACATCCACTTCTTGACGATCACCATCGGCATTTGTCATGTACATATTCTCACGGAGTTTCAACGTATAATAGTCATATGTTCCATAACGAACAAACTCGATCATACCTTTTGTATCTTCGATTCCATCACAATACAGATCTGTGTTACCACCTATGACAACACCTCGTCTCATGCCATTTGGTCCCCATAATCTTCCATTACCACAAACCATTCTAACATCAGGAACTGCAACTTCTGTGATGATTTCCTTATCAGGATTGGTAACATCACGAATCCAAATGTCATATAATGCATAAGAATCATCATCATCCAATTCATTGATTTCTCGAACACATAAGAATGTTCGTTCTGGATCAAATGGAATGAATCCCTCATCAGATGCTCGAGCTAATAATGGAATGGATTTCGCATTGATATCTCGTGGCTCTCTGAAATAAGTAAATAAGCTTTCATCAATCACAGGTGGAATCGCATTCTTTAATAAGTATTTCACCCATGGTTCACCGAATACAGTTGTTGGTTGTGATAAGTCGATGTATGTTTCAAAGTGGTAGTAGTCATCTTTGTAAGTTCTACAAATATCTACATAGATCGGTGATCCATGATATACCTTTGAAATATCTTCGGAGTTTGCATCTTTTGGTTGAATGACATTCATACCCGGACGACGAATGGGTTTCAATGATAAATCAATCCATGGATTGAAGTATGCAATTGCAAACGGATCTTTTTGAATACGAATACCAAATGGGTTTGCAAATACGAATCTTCTTGGAATTGATTGTAATGTACGAGCTGTTTCAACCGTAATTCGATTTCCATCGGTGTATGGAATCACAGTATAACGGTTTTCATCACCATAAATCCAGATCCATCCTGGTGGAATGATTACTTCATTAGATGAGATAATGTTTTGATTATTCTCATAAAGTGTACGATAACTGATTTTCGCATGTAATGTATTGGTTTTATATACCATATTATTGGAATCACGTAATGCCAAGAATCCACTCCAAATTCTACCCCATGGATCATCACGGCGTTTGAAAAAATATGGGTAGATGATATTCTTGAAGTAGAACGTTTTAAACCATTCATCAATGTCGTGATCAGTAGAAATCACATTTGCTGTATTATATGCTTCGATGGTTTCTCGACGAACCAATTCGCTATTTCCAATGTTAGTGCCACCTAAACTTGCACCAATCACGAAAGCCGCTTTCATCACTTGTGCATTGTTTGGATAATTCTCCGTTGTGGTAATCACTTGTGGTTGTACTTTTGGTGCTTCGGTAAAGTTTGCCGAATCTCCATGACAAGTATAAACCGTAATTTCATATTTGGAATTTGGACCCGGAACATGGAAACGATTTCCCATCATTTGAAACATCAAACGAATTGTATTGGAGTCATCCATGATGTAATGGACATATGGTTTCAAATCTTTGACATCATCATGAATGAATAAGATATGGTCACGATCCAATGGAGTTCTATCACCATAACGATCCACATACGTTACATCAAATCCACAAATATGTCCATCGATATGAATTAAGTAATCTTGATTCGGAATCCCATTTGTGGAATTGTTGAATACCTGATATCTGGTACGCGTATATTCAGAAGCTTTCACGAATAAACATACCCAATTCTGTGTGACTCGATATGGAATATATGGAATTCTCTTATTAACCGATACCACATTTTCTGTGATATTGGTATACTGTATATTCCATGCTGGTGAAGTAACTTCAACTGGGTCCGCTGAATGAATATCTCTCCATTGGAATAAGATATCATAATCCAAAGAATACACATTTCCATTAGGAAGATTGAATTTTGTATCTTTATCCAAAATAAATTCATATAAACCATTTTGTGCATTCAATACACCATGTTCAAATAATTCTGATAGTCTTAATTCCAATAGAATCTCCGTTGTACTTGGTGTTGCAAATCCATATCCGATATTAAAAATTGCAGCTTCCGCATAAATGGAATCGGGAAGAACTGCTTTTGTGATAAATGATTCATTGAAATAGAATGTTGATGTGAATGCCATCTGTTCAGTGGCTTGTGAGATGTATTCGTTAATAATAGAGAATGCACCAATGTTCAGTACATTCATGGGGATATCATGGAATACACGAGACATCAAATTCTGTTGAATATATTGCTTGATTCTAGAATCATCAGAATAGTTATTTAATACAATACCTGCCATTCATATTTCCTCCTTAATAAAGTATAATGAAACGGACATGTAAGTCCGCGAACCTGTATGGGTTCGTACACGACGAACTTATGATTTCGTTTGATAGAAAGGAGTTAGATCAGTATGGAAAACAAAGTTCAATTAAAGGAACAAGAACTTGTTGGTCAGGAAGTCGTGCTGAATAATATTTATCCAAAGACTGATACATCATCTGTACAAGATACTACAACGGGTTTGCCATTAGATACAAGACTTGATCATATTATGGATTTATTACATAATAAATTGACACGAGTTGTGAATTCCGTGAATGGTAGATCCGGCGTTGTCGTGTTAGATGCTGATGATGTTGGTCTAGGAAATGTTGATAACATTTCTTATGCAACCATCAAAAAATGGTTAACAGCTGAGATGGAAGCGATGTTCAAACAAAAAAGTTTGAAGATATTTGATACACGTGATGGATTAGCTACATACATCATTGATGATGATCCTGACAAAGATTGTACACCGTTCTTGGTAGAGCATTGGAATCCCGAACCATCCAATGATTTTGAAGAACCAGATTATCGTATGGCAATCGGTTTAATTACGTATAATGAAGATGAAGAAACACTAGAAATCAAAGATACTAATTTACGATATATCAATACTATTTACAAAGCTGAAAATCCAATCAAATATGACAAAGGTGTTATCGAATTTATGTTGGATAATGGGTCATTCAATCCCATGTATATCTCATATCCAACATCGATTAATAGTGGTGGTTTAAATATCGATTGGCCATGGATTTTACAACGTTTTGAATTATTCAGAAACGCATACTATGTTGCAAGTGGTGATGATGCTGATCCGGATTATTTTAATCTATTTACTAATGCATTTTATAAATATCACGCCTATCATTTGTTGACAATGACGACAACTGACAAAACGATTGAATCATTAAAACTGCTTGTTGTCGATAAAAAGAATGGATTTAAATCGATTTTGGATGAACAGTTTCCACATTTGTCAAATTATGTAGATGAAGTAATCGCGGATTATAATCTATTTGATGAATGGGATGTATATGGTGCAAGTACCGAAAGAGCTACGAATGAATATGAAAACTGGTTCCGAGCAAGGGACGACTATGATCCAGATGTTGATCCTGTAAATGATAATCGTGAATTGTTTGATGTTTGGATGCGATTCATTTATACACCAAATATCACACGTGTCCCAAAATGGTTAAATCAAATATTTGTCAATACTCCCGGTGGTAAGAAATCTGATGGGAACGGATACACCTATTCTGAATTACTGGAGAAATATCCAAATCTAGCAAATGTGACAACAAAAACATCAGCATCTTCAATTTATGTGAAAGAGATCTTAAAAGCAAAATGGTATGGAATTTATGAAACATTAAAAGCTCAAGCATATAGTGAAGATATCAATTTATCCAATTATGAACAAACATTGTATGTTCCATCACAAGTATTTCAATGGGATAATATATCAGCATCTGGATTTTTTGCTCCCAATGTATCAGATTCTGGATTATCAGAATTAGATCCGAAAATATGTAATGTATTTGTGAATGGTAGACGAATCACAAATCCACGTAGATCATCCGGTGATTTTATCATTTATCCACGCGATAGCTTTAACCTAAATGGATTTGTATTCATTGATAATCCTGGAGCATTGGTTAAGATGTTTGGTGAAGACATGTTGGATCTCATGGATGGATCTAGTAAATATTATTGTCCAGAATTAGTATTTAATCATTCCATGATCGGATTCATCGTTGACCAAGCGGACTTTCCATCTTCGAATTTCCATGTTGGATATGAACACGCGCTCACGGGTTATTCAATCTATTTTCAAACATTCACACCTTATGTCACATGGGGTTTGAAGAATAAGGAAATCTTCAAACCATTAGAACGGACAATCAATAATAGTGCGAAATATACTGCATTACCAGAAACAATTGATTTGACGACGACAGCTCAATCTGCAACTGCTATTTCAACAGCAGCTCCGTACGAAGACGACTCTAAAGGATTGAATTACTCTGGTATTCAAATCATTTCACATCATGATCAATTTGATATTGATCAAATGGATTCCGAAGTTAGTGAAGGTGACATTAAACAAGGGAATCGTATCAGACCAATTGACATTGAAGAAGGAAATTATAAATCGACTGATTATGATCGTAAAGATGGTGTATATCGTCGATATGACAACAAACGTACGGATGCATTATCCAGAATGAATAAAGTTTTTACACAAACTGGTACAATTCCGATTTATGATCCTAATCATCCTGAACAACGGCAAGGTGGTATGTTTATCCCAACTGATGCATCATTATGTGTTACCCCATATTCTCAATATGGACAGACCTATCAGGAATATTATACAGGAGATCAATCTACCGATGCCACAAAGGTGGAACTAGGTAGAGAATTTACCAAATATGATAATGATTCAACTGCTTTTGATGATTTCATGGATTCTCCCAGTAAGAGTTGGAATTACATGTTAGATGATTATGCATTTTACCTATATTACAGAGATCATGAACAGTTAACAAATGAAGCAGATAGTGAATATCGTCGTAGATTGAATCACAGCTGGAATGAAGAAATCCGTGAAGAATATATCGAAAAGGCAGCACTCGAATTGTATTCTGAAACATATCCCATTTATGAATCAGAAACAGATTCAGCTTATAAAGAAAGACTCGTTTCATTATATCACAAAGAGCATGATGGAAAACATGTTATCCATAACAAGGGTCAGTATATCAGAAGCTGGAGTGCAAATTCTAAGACAGTATCAAACTGGTTTGCAAATACACCGTATTATTTACAAGGACATGAAATTGATGATCACTATGGATACATGAATCCTCCAAACTTTATCGGAATCAATTTGAATAAAATGGTAATTAATCGATTTGGTGCAAATGTTTCCGACATGACGAAATTAACTTATAACAATTTGGAAAGTGAAAATCCATATGAAGCTAATGAGGGATTCGATGATGTCGATGTATCTAAAGTATTTGTACCAATGTCTGGATTGAGAATCGTTGATGCATATCATAGTAATGATGATGATAATTCTAATAACCATGCTCGTTTAACCTATACGGATCTCGGTTTAGATCCATT
>Ga0247611_10004796_pt1 | contig 18439 bp, 16 predicted proteins | sample 177DNAGHGhighgp2_FD_192422 | JGI IMG/M metagenome (GOLD analysis project Ga0247611, IMG submission 192422) | Sheep rumen microbial communities from Palmerston North, Manawatu-Wanganui, New Zealand - 1770 DNA GHGhigh gp2 | ecosystem: Host-associated > Mammals > Digestive system > Stomach > Rumen... | reverse complement strand
ACTTCTCTTACGGTATGGTGGAATTGCCTAATGGAAAGATGAAAAGCCGCGAGGGTACTGTCGTAGATGCAGACGATTTGATGCAGCTGATGGTGGATGATGCCTATAAGACATCAATGGAGTTGGGAAAATTCGACGACATGAGCGAGGAAGAGCGCAACGAGATTGCACGTATTGTCGGTATGGGCGCCTTGAAGTATTTTATCCTGAAAGTCGATGCCCGCAAGAATATGCTGTTCAATCCTGAAGAAAGTATCGATTTCAACGGAAACACAGGACCTTTCATCCAATATACTTATGCGAGAATACGAAGTATTCTTCGCAAGGCTGGTAATACTGGTATGACTAGTATAACTAGTACGACAAGTCTTAGTGACAAGGAAGTAGAGCTCATCCAAAAAATGAGCGAGTATGGTGCCGCCGTTGAGCAGGCAGGCAAAGACTACTCTCCATCAGGCATAGCCAACTACTGCTACGAGCTGACAAAAGTATTCAACCAGTTCTACCACGACTACTCCATCTTGAATGAACCCGACGAGCAAAAGAAGGCTGTTCGTCTGATGCTGGCCAAGAACGTCGCCAAGATCATCAAGAATGGTATGGCCCTATTGGGCATTGAGGTTCCTGAGCGCATGTAACTATGCAGAACCCTCCCGATTACAGACACGACACCGTACTGCCCTTGCCCATGGAGGTAAGGGCAGACGCGTGGGCTGTAGACGCAGCCTGCTCGGGCAATCCTGGACCTATGGAATATCAGGCCATTGATTTGCAAACTGGTGCCCGTGTGTTCCACTTCGGTCCCATGAAAGGCACTAATAATATCGGGGAGTTTCTGGCTATTGTACACGCACTAGCCCTGATGCAACAACAAGGGTTACACAACAAGGCGATATACAGCGACTCGTATAACGCCATTTTATGGGTCAACAAACGGAAATGTAAGACAAAATTAGAGCGTACTCCTGAAACAGAGCCGCTCTATCAGATTATACTTCGTGCTGAACGCTGGCTAAACACACACACCTGGCGCAACCCAATCATCAAATGGGAAACGCAGAAGTGGGGCGAAGTGCCTGCTGATTTCGGTAGGAAGTAAGAAGATTCCCATCGTATTCATGACTACTTATCAGCACCACATCGGATGGTAGCTGAGGAGCACGTGTACCATCACCGACGACAAATGGAGCCGTCTCCACACGGATTTCATCCCACAAGCCTGCTTGTATAAACGAGTTGTGGGTCTGCAGACCACCCTCTACGATGAGTGATTGGATGCCATGTTGGTAGAGATCGTCCATGAGCTGTGTCAAAGGTCTTTGACGCGTCAAGACAATACGTTTGGGATTAGGACCAACCCAATGGCGAACGGTCAGTTGGGGATGTTCGCGGACATCGGTAGTATGGCCCACCAGTATGGCATCCTCCTCTGCACGAAGCTTATGGGAAAGCATCTGCGTCTGCTCATTGCTGATTTGCAGGGCATGGCCACAATTGTCGATGAAACCGTTGGAAGTTTGCGCCCACTTCAGGATGATGTAAGGGCGATGCTTGGAATGATAGGTGAAGAAACGACGATTCAGCCACATGCACTCCTGTTCCAAAACACCCACAGTCACCTCGATGCCTGCCTGGCGAATCTTAGCGATGCCCCTACCCTGCACTACAGCAAAGGGGTCGATGCAACCCACAACAACCTTTTCTACCCCCTTACTAACAATGAGATCAGCACAAGGTGGCGTCTTACCATAATGGGCACAAGGCTCCAAAGACACGTAGATGGTGGCATCTTTCAGCAACGGTTCATCCTCAGGACGTACTGATGCAAAGGCATTCACCTCAGCATGTCCCTCGCCACAACGAACATGGTATCCCTCACCGATAATTCGTCCGTCAGCAACAATGACGGCACCAACCATAGGGTTGGGACGTGCACCTCGTATGCCATTGGCAGCCAACTGCAGACAACGCCGCATGAATTTTTCATCTGTTGAGATTTGGAGATTCTCCATAATTTTAGTACTTTTGCATTTGCTATGAACTACCAGGAACTGTGGCGTCGCTTGGCGCAGGTTTATGACGAGGGCGAGGCCAAAGCCATTGCCCGCATGGTCTATGAGGTGCGCTTCAACCTGACGCTATCAGACCTTTTCATCGGCAAAGATACGCAATTATCAGCAAACGACCAAGCAGAACTGGCAGAAATCACACAACGACTGGAACAACAAGAACCTGTGCAGTATGTACTGGGACAGGCCGATTTCTGCGGGCGGACATTCCTGGTCAATCAACACGTACTGATTCCTCGTCCTGAAACAGAAGAGTTGTGCCGATGGATTATTTCTGAGTTTAGAGATGAGAGTTTAGAGTTTAGAGATTGCTCCATTCTTGACATAGGTACCGGCAGCGGATGCATCGCTATCACGTTAGCAGCCGATCTGCCTAAAGCCGAGGTGACAGCATGGGACATCTCTGGAGAAGCGCTACAGGTAGCACGAGAAAATGCCAAAAGGCTCCATTTCAACGTAATTTTTGAACTGGCTGATGCCCTAAACACACCACTTGACCATGAGCGATGGGATGTCATCGTGAGCAATCCACCTTATATATGTAATAAGGAACGCGCACGTATAGAAGCTAATGTGCTGGACCACGAACCCCATACCGCACTCTTCGTACCCGACGACTCCCCCCTGTTGTTCTATAGCGCCATTGCCCAATATGGACTGACAGCGCTGAAAACGGGGGGACGACTCTACTTTGAAATTAATCCCCTCTACGCTCAAGAACTGGCAGAAATGTTAAGTATGATGTCGTACCACGACATCGAAATCAAAAATGATACCTACGGCAAACAACGAATGATAAGAGCAAGACGATGAAGCAGAAAACAGAACAAGAAGCCTACCTGACACTTGCCAGTCTCTGTGCACAAGCAGAACATTGCCAATACGAGATGCTGGAGAAGATGCGACGCTGGGAGCTGTCTGAGGAAGCCCAGGCCCGTGTGATGGCACGTTTGGTCAAGGAACGCTACGTGGATGATGAGCGTTATGCACAAGCTTTTGTCAAAGACAAGATACGCTACAACAAGTGGGGACACCGGAAGGTAGAACAGGCACTATGGCAGAAACATATCGACGAAGGTATTCGTCAGCAGGTATTGAGCGAGATTGATGACGAGGAATATCTGAATGTCCTAAGACCGTTGCTGAAGCAGAAACGCAAGTCTACCAAGGCTGCCGACGAATACGATATGACCCGCAAGTTAGTAAGGTTTGCGATGAGTCGAGGTTTTACATTCGATATCATCAGACAATGTCTGGACGTTGAAGATGAGGACGAGTTGGTGGACTAGGATTCTCGACTTTATCTCGCCTCGATTATGCGTTGTTTGTGGCGAGAGGTTGGCACCTACAGAGCGTTCACTCTGTACCGTGTGTATGATGCACCTACCGCGGACTTCATACCAATACAAGCCGAAGGACAACATCATGGCACAGGCCTTTTGGCATCTGACACCTGTAGAGCGAGCTGCTGCATTGACTTACTACCAGCCCCATTCAGAGATGGCCAATGCCATATACCAACTGAAATACGGTGGGCGTCCTGATATTGGAGAGGACCTAGGACGGTTGATGGCTGTAGAGATGTCGTACGCCAACTTCTTCGAAGGTATTGAAGCCCTGTTACCCGTACCCCTGGCCAAGAAGCGACTCCGCCAGCGTGGTTACAACCAAAGTGAACAACTGGCCTATGGTATTTACGAGAAAACGGGACTGCCTATCATCACAAAAGCCCTAATCAGAAAGGAGTTCCTGCAAAGCCAGACACGACTTGGGCGTCAGGAGCGTCAAGAGAACGTAAAAGATATATTCCAGCTGGTAGACGACAGGGAACTGAAGCACAAGCACGTGCTACTCGTCGATGACATCTGCACCACAGGAGCAACACTCATCGCCTGCGTGGATGCCATCAAACAGGTGGAAAACATCCGCATCAGCGTGCTAACCTTCGGTTTCACCCATAGCTAAAATTGAGGGAGTACCCCGACCGCGAATCGAACGCGGAACTAAGTCTTAGGAGGACCTTGTTATATCCATTTAACTATCAGGGCAACGGATTTCGAGTGCAAAGGTAAGCAATTTCCACGAAAAATGATTACCTTTGCAGCAGAATAATTATCAAAAAAGAAAAATCATGGGAAAATTAGTTATTAACTCGTACGACGAGTTTGCCGCCCATCTGGGCGAAGACCTGGGTGCCTCTGAGTGGCTGCAGGTAGATCAGGACCGTATCAATCTCTTTGCCGACGCTACACTCGACCATCAATGGATTCACGTTGACGTAGAGCGCGCAAAGGAGGAAAGTCCCTATAAGTCAACCATCGCACACGGCTATCTGACACTCTCGCTGTTGCCTTATATGTGGGACCAGATTATCGAAGTCAATAACATCAAGATGCTGGTAAACTACGGCATGAATGAAATGCGCTTCGGCCAGCCCGTCATTACAGGCAGTCGCGTCCGTCTGGTCACCAAGCTGCACAGCATCCAGAACCTGCGTGGCATCTGCAAGGCAGAGATCAAGTTCGCCATTGAGATTGAAGGCCAGCGCAAGCCGGCCCTCGAGGGTATTGCTGCTTTCCTTTACTATTTTAACTAGTATTACTAGCATAAAAAAAGCAGCCCACTCATGATTGAGTGGGCTGCTTTTATGTTATTGCTATTGCCTTATGCCTTAGCAGCATCGTCCTCACGGATGGTGCGACCCATCACGAGGAATGCTGTAGGAGCAGCGATGAACAGCGAAGACAGGGTACCGAATACAACACCCAGGATCATAGCGAACGAGAAGCTGCGGATAGAGTCACCACCGAGGATGAAGATACACAGCAGCACGATCAATGTCGTTACAGAGGTGTTGATGGTACGAGCCAGCGTCTGGTTCAGCGAGTCGTTGAACAACTGCTGACGGTCACGCTTGCCATAAAGCTGGAAGTTCTCACGGATACGGTCGAATACTACCACCTTATCGTTGATAGAGTAACCGATTACCGTCAAGATAGCACCGATGAATACCTGGTCGATCTCCAGCGACATGGGAACGATGCCCCACAATGCAGAGTACATACCGATAACAACCAATGCATCGAGGGCCAACGCGATGGTAGCACCCCAAGAGAATGCCCAATTGCGGAAGCGGAGCAGGATGTACAGGAAGATGGCGAACAGCGCAATGATAACGCTGATGATAGCACCATGAGTGATGTCCTTAGCCACAGCAGGTCCTACCTTAGCCGAGCTAATGATAGAACCACCCTGACGAACATCAGGATTCTTGAAGGCCTCAACACTCTCCTGGCTTACGAAGCCACCCTTCTTCAGCGCTTTGTAGAGGATCGTCTCTGCCTTGTCGTCAACATCAGGATTGTTCGACTCAATATCCCAGTTAGTGCTGACACGGATAGTCTTTCCATCAGTACCCAGGGCAATCACGCTGGTGTTAGCCTCCTTGCCTGCGTTCTCGCCAACAGTATTAACGAATACGCCGGCCAAAGCCTGACGAACCTCCTCTACGTGAGACTCCTTATCAAGTGTCACAACATAGTTACGACCACCAGTGAAGTCGATGCTCTGGCTCAAGCCACGAACAAAGAAGCAACCGATGAAGAATATAGCAGCAACGCCCCATACGGCAAAGCTCTTCTTGTATATACCCATGAAGTTATACTTAGCGTTCTGCATCAGGTTCTTAGAATAACCTGTCACAAAGGTAAGACCCAGCCACTTGTCCTTCTTCAGACGGTTCTCGTAAACCAGACGAGTCAGGAATACGGCGGTGAAGAACGAGCAGAAGATACCGATGATCCAAGTGGTAGCGAAGCCCTTCACAGGACCTGTACCGAAGAACAACAGGATGAAACCAGTAATCAATGATGTTACGTTAGAGTCGAAGATGGCTGAGAATGCGTTAGAATAGCCCTTCTCCAGCGCTTCCTTCATACCCAAGCCGCGACGCAGTTCCTCCTTGATACGCTCATAGATCAGCACGTTGGCATCAACGGCAGTACCCAGCGTCAGCACAATACCAGCGATACCCGGCATTGTCAACGCCGCCTGGAACGAGGTCAGAATACCCAATGTGAAGAACAGGTTGAACAGCAGCGCAATATCAGCCAAGATACCAGGAATGAAGCCATACAGCAGAATCATATAAACCATCAGCAGCACAAAAGCTACGACGAATGAGATAACACCCTGCTTGATAGACTGTGCACCCAACGAAGGACCTACCACCTCTTCCTGTACGATACGGGTTGGAGCAGGCATCTTACCAGAGTTCAGCGTATTAGCCAAGTCCTTGGTGGTCTCAATGGTGAAGTTACCGGTAATCTGTGAGTTACCGCCATCAATCTGAGTCAGGATACGAGGAGAGCTGTAAACAGCATCGTCGAGTACGATGGCAACGCCACGACCGATGTTCTGCTTCGTAATCTGCGACCAGCGACGAGCGCCGTCAGAGTTCATCTGCATCGATACAGAGGGGTGACCCATCTGGTCGAACTCGTCCTTTGCGTTGGTAATCACGTCACCCTCCAGCGGAGCGCGACCATTAGGCTCGGTCACCTTCAGCGCATACAGGGCATAGATATCGCCCTTGGTGTTCTCGCCACCGAAGTCCTCAGGCTGAGCACCCCAGCGCAGCTTACACTCAGCAGGCAGCACCTGACGGGCAATGTCAGAGTAGATTACCTTGTTGACATCAGCAGTATCACGAGCGTTAGCATAACCAACGATTGACAATCCCTGAGGAACGGGCTGGAAGACAGCGAACAGGGGGTTCTGCTTCAGCGCATCAGCCTTAGCCTTAGCGTCAGCAACCTTGGCGTCCTTCTTTCCAGCAGCCAGCTTTGCAGCCAGGTCGGTGGTAGCAGCAGTAGCAGCGGCTGTAGTATCAGCAGCTACCGTATCGGCAGCAACCTCTTCAGCCTCGCCACCGGTGATGGCATACTTCTGGTTCAGCTGAGCCAGCAGCGGATAGATTTCCTGTGAGTTATAGGTCTCCCAGAACTCCAGGTTGGCAGAACCCTGCAGCAACTTACGAACACGCTCGGGCTCCTTGATACCAGGCATCTCGACCATGATACGGCCAGACTGTCCCTCCAGTTTCTGGATGTTAGGCTGAACCACGCCGAACTTATCGATACGGTTGCGAACCACGTTGAACGAGTTGTCAACAGCCGACTGCACCTCAGCACGCAGAGCAGACTCCACCTCAGAGTCCGTCGACTGGGTGCTTACCTTACCCTTCATCTGCTGGGTTGCAAACACGGCAGCCAAGGGACGACCGTTAGAGTTCTTCTTCCAATACTTGACAAACAGAGAGATAAAGTCGTCCTGACTAGTCTCTTCTTCCTTCTTAGCCTCTTCCATTGACTTCTTGTAGGCAGCGTCAGTCTTGTGGTCAGCCAGCACGTCGACTACATCGGGTACTGACACCTCAAGAATTACGTTCATACCGCCCTTCAGGTCAAGACCCAGGCCGATCTCCATCTCGCGGCACTGCTTGAATGAATAGATTCCGCAGTACACCTTCTCGTTCATAATCGAGTCCAGATATTCCTGTCCAGCCTCTTCGCCCATTGCTGCAGCCTTGTTCTCGTGATAACGAGTTACGAACGAGAAGGAAAGATAGAAGCAGCAAACAAGCACCAAAACGATTGCGACAAATTTTACAATTCCTTTGTTTTGCATTTTATTAATTATGTTATTTAATTTTATGATTCCATTTTTTTAGCCTGCAAATATACTTATTTTTCTCCACTTAGCGAAATTTATTGGCGAAATTCATGCTTTTTTCATGGTTTTCACCTTATTTTTAACCAACAAAGCACCGGATAATGGTCACTTGCATCCATTTCGCTATCCACTTGGCAGTTGAATGGTTGAATATCCTCAGAACAGAAAATATGGTCAATTCGGAAGGAGAACGCTTTCTGATTATATGACAAACCGATACCTCTACCCGTTGCCACAAAACAGTCGTTCAGTATCTTACTCATGGCGTGACGGGAATAGGAGATGGGATTGTCGTTGAAATCGCCACAAAGCAGGATAGGATAACCAGGATGATCCTCGACATACTTTCTTACCTGTCTGATCTGACCTGCCCGCTTAGCGTTAGCCTCGGCCAGTTTGACCAACAGCATCTGCGACTCCGTTCGTATCGAGTCGCGGGGTATCTCGCCTTTGATAATATGGCGATAATGCGTACGATCCTGCTGTGACAGGTGACAACTCTCGAAATGGTTATTGATAACAATGAGCGTATCGTTATCCACCTTGAGCCACCAAGCTGCACTTCCGTTGGATAGCGACGAATAAGCTATCCGCTCACGTTTTAAGATAGGGTATCGGGTATGAACACCCAAAGCATTGAGTGTTAGCGCGTTATTAGCCAACACCAGCGTGTCGTTATATGGGAAAGTTTTGGAATACTCCTTGAACACATAGCGTCGCCACGTATCCGCATCTTCCTGAATACAGACGATGTCGGCCTGTTGTTCGTTCAAATATTCGAGCACCTTCTCGAAGCCATTCTCATACTTATAGTTACCTCCATAGCTGCAGACGTTATACGACACCACCTTGATGGCACCCTCAGGCACCTCCTGCGAGGTATGAAGCGGCATATATATACTAATAGGTACGTACGCGAGCAGGAATCCCACCACGGGAACCCACACTCGGGTCCACTTGAAGAGCAGCCAGAAGAACAGGAAGGCCATATTAGCCAGTAGGAAGAAAGGGAATGTCATACCCACCGTCGAGAGCACAGGATGATCCGTCGGATTCAGCCTATCGCTATATCCTACTAACAGCATGACGATGATGGTGGCGACGTTTGCCCCCGTCAGAACCTGTACCGTAAATTTCTTCAACTGCTTAATCACGACTGACGGCTCTGGTCAAACAACTTCTGTTTCTCTTCCTTCGTCAGACTGTCATAGCCGCTCTTCCTTATCTTATCCAGGATAGCGTCTATCTCCTCCTGATTCTTGCGCTTGCGAGCATTATACTCCTCATCCGTCTCACGCTGGACGTTGGTATGCTCCGCTTTCATGCGGCTGTTCTGCTGACGTTCGTCGAACTTTCGCTTCATATTGTCGAAGAATTCCTGTCCGCGACTGCGCCCGAAGCGCTGGCTCGAATCGGGATGCTTCTGCCAATAGCGTATCAACAAGAAACCAAACAGCATACCGCCTAAGTGAGCCATGTGTGCCACTCCGTCGCCAGGACCACTCATCGCTGAGAACAGTTCAATGGCGATATAACCCACGATGAGCCATTTGGCCTTGATGGGGAATGGGAAAGGAATGATAAACAGTCGTTCGTTGGGGAATATCATACCGAAAGCCAGCAGAATGCCATAGACGGCGCCTGATGCTCCTATCGTTGTCCATAGATTAATATAGGTGTCGGTCGTCATCTGCACACCGCCCGCATTCACATACTGATAAGCAGCTATACCCTGTATGCTATAGTCGGCAAACTGCACGATCTCCTGAATGATGCCAGCACCCACACCGCACACAATGTAATAAAAAAGGAATTTCTTCGGTCCCCATACCCGCTCGATCACACTACCGAACATCCATAGGGCAAACATGTTGAACAGGATATGGGTAAACCCACCATGTAGAAACATGTATGTCAGGAACTGATAGACGCGGAAGTCGCTTGCCAAGAAAAAGTGCAGACCCAGCATCGATGTCAGGTCAACGCCACTACGCTCCAGCACCAATGTTGCGATATAAGCCAGAACATTGATGATAAGCAAGTTCTTGGTCATGGGAGGCATATTGTTCATCATAACTCTTCTCTCTGATTACCTTTTACTGAAACACTCGTTTTCGTGCGCAAAATTACGAAAAATATCCTATTTTGGGCACGTTTTTGGGCCAATACAAACTTTTTTTGCCTAAAAAAGTGATTTTTTTTGCTTTTTTGTTTGTTTTTTGACAACTTTACCCTATATTTGCGGTAGATTTTTACTAACACCATTAATCATTCACTTTTTAAAACTAAAAAAATTATGAACAAGACAGAATTAATTGAGAAGATTGCACAAGGTGCTGGTCTGACAAAAGCTGATGCAAAGAAGGCTTTGGACGCTACAGTTGACGCTATCAAGGGTGCTCTGAAGAAGGGTGACAAGGTTCAGCTCGTAGGTTTCGGTACATTCTCTGTTACCAAGAAGCCCGCTCGTGAGGGTATCAACCCCGCTACCAAGCAGAAGATTAAGATTGCTGCTAAGAAGGTGGCTAAGTTCAAGGCTGGTGCTGAGCTTGCAGACGCTGTTAAATAATAGTTCTTTTGTAAGAAAAAATTAAGAGGCTTCCTTTCGGGAGCCTCTTTTCTTTCGTAGGTTTCGCCTGTTCATCAGGGCTGCTTGCCAATGTAAGCCAGAATACCACCGTCAACATAGAGCACGTGGCCATTGACAGCATCAGAAGCATGTGAAGCCAGGAACACAGCGGGTCCACCCAGCTCCTCGGGTTCCAACCAGCGTCCGGCAGGAGTCTTAGCGCAGATGAAGCTGTCGAACGGATGGCGACTGCCGTCTGGCTGACGCTCACGCAGCGGAGCAGTCTGAGGTGTAGCGATGTAGCCCGGGCCAATACCGTTACACTGGATGTTATACCCACCATACTCTGAGCAGATGTTGCGGGTCAGCATCTTCAGACCACCCTTAGCAGCAGCATAAGCCGAAACCGTCTCACGACCCAGCTCTGACATCATCGAGCAGATGTTGATGATCTTACCCTCGCGACGCTCCATCATCTCGGGGATGACAGCTGAGCTTACGATGTAAGGAGCTACCAGGTCAACATCGATGACCTGCTGGAACTCAGCGCGCTTCATCTCGTGCATGGGGATGCGCTTGATGATACCAGCGTTGTTCACCAGGATGTCAATCTGACCAACCTCCTTGTGAATCTTCTCCACGAGAGCCTTCACGTCGTCTTCCTTCGTCACGTCGCAAACGTAGCCGTGAACATTCTCGATACCAGCCTCCTTGTAGTTAGCCAGACCGCGCTCCAAGGCTGCCTCATTGATGTCGTTGAAGATGATGTTCTTGATACCTGCTCCAACAAAAGCCTTAGCGATGTTGAAACCAATTCCGTAAGATGCGCCTGTGATCCACGCGTTCTTACCTTCCAATGAAAATGGATTTGCCATAATAGTTTTGTTTTTATTTTAAATCAGTAATTTGATAAAAATCTTGGTCACCGTAATCCAGGTTCTCGCCTCCCATACCCCAGATGAAGGTATAGTTGTGCGTAGCTGCTGCCGAGTGGATGCTCCATTCGGGCGAGAGCACAGCCTGTTCGCCACGCATCCAGATGTGGCGTGTCTCCTGTGGTTCGCCCATCAGGTGGCATACCGCCTGGTCCTCAGGCAGCTCGAAATAGAAATAAGCCTCCATGCGACGTGAGTGGACGTGGGCGGGCATTGTGTTCCATACCGACCCTGTAGCCAACTCGGTCATACCCATCTGCAGCTGGCAGGTGGGCAGTACCTGGTTCACCAGCATCTTGTTGATGTCGCGTTCGTTCGACATCTCCAGGCTTCCCATGTGGGCCACCACCGCATTCTGCTTGTTCACCTTCTTGCAAGGATAGGAGGTATGAGCCGTCGCAGAATTGAAGTAGAACTTGGCGGGCTGCTTACCATCCTTTGAGCTGAACACCACCTCGCGATCCCCGCTACCGATATAGAGCGCCTCTTTGTAGTCCAGGTCGAACACCTCGTCACCCACCTTGATACTGCCGGCACCACCCACATTATACACACCTATCTCGCGGCGATGCGTAAAACAGGGTGCCTTCAACGGGTCTATCGCCTCCAATTTCAGCGCTTCGCCCACGGGCATGGCACCACCGACCACGATTCTGTCGTACATCGAGTATACCATGTTCACCTCGTCAGCGACAAAGAGCCGTTCTATCAGGAAATCGCGACGCAAGCGCTGGGTATCGTAATGCTTCACATCTTCCGGATGGGCTGCATATCGTATTTCGAAGTTTGTCTTCATTCTGCGTTGTTTGATTCGTTTAAGTTCGTTCAGATTGCAAAGATAATCATTTTATTTTAATTTCCATACATATTATATACGATTTAAAATAGATTAATACTTTTTCCTTTGGTTTTGTTCTCACAATTAAGTACCTTTGCACGCTGAAAAAGAAAAAAGTACGTACTTAATCATATATTATGTCTGAACAATTGGAAATCAAGGAACTAGACCAGGTAGTGGTCCGTTTCTCAGGTGATTCCGGCGACGGCATGCAGCTGGCTGGAAACATCTTCTCTACGGTCTCAGCGACTGTGGGTAACAGTATCTCAACCTTCCCCGACTATCCTGCCGACATCCGCGCCCCGCAAGGCTCGCTGACGGGTGTATCAGGATTCCAGGTTCACATTGGTGCCGGTCAGGTGTATACCCCTGGCGACAAGTGCGACGTGCTGGTGGCCATGAACGCTGCTGCGCTGAAGACGCAGTACCGCTATGCCAAGCCTGGAGCAACCATTATCATCGATACCGACTCCTTCGGGCCTAACGACCTGAAGAAAGCCGAATTCCAGACAGAAGACTATCTGGGCGAGATGGGTATTGATGCCGACCGCGTCATCCAGTGTCCGCTGACTCAGATGGTCAAGGACGCGCTGGCCGATACCGGTATGGACAACAAGGCCGTACTGAAGTGCCGCAACATGTTCGCCCTGGGTCTGGTCTGCTGGCTCTTCGACCGCGACCTCTCGCTGGTGGCTAACTTCCTCCGCGACAAGTTCGCCAAGAAGCCCCAGATAGCTGAAAATAACATTAAGGTGGTACAGGCTGGCTACGACTATGGTCACAACACCCACTCCAGCGCCACGAATGTACGCCGCATCGAGACCAAGGAGAAGACTCCCGGTCGCTATATGGACATCACGGGTAATAAGGCTACGGCCTATGGCTTCATTGCCGCTGCCGAGAAGGCCGGTCTGAAGCTTTACCTGGGTTCCTACCCCATCACTCCTGCTACCGACGTGCTCCACGAGCTGTCGAAGCACAAGTCACTGGGTGTCACTACCGTTCAGTGTGAGGATGAGATCTCAGGCTGTGCGTCAGCCCTTGGTGCATCGTTCGCCGGAGCGCTGGGTGTAACCTCGACCTCTGGTCCTGGCATCTGCTTGAAATCAGAGGCCATGAATCTGGCTGTCATCATGGAGCTGCCCCTCGTGGTACTTGATGTGCAGCGTGGCGGTCCTGCTACTGGTCTGCCCACCAAGTCGGAACAGACCGACCTGCTGCAGGCCCTCTTCGGACGCAACGGCGAGAGCCCCATGCCCGTCATGGCTGCGCTGAGTCCTGCCGACTGCTTCGACGCTGCTTATCAAGCTTGTAAGATCGCCTTGGAGCACATGACTCCTGTCGTGCTGCTGACCGATGCCTATATCGCCAACGGCTCGGGCGCCTTTAAGTTGCCCGAAATAGCCAAGCTCGACGCTATCAATCCTCCCTATGTTCCCGAGGAACTGAAGGGCAAGTGGACTCCCTATATGCGCGCTGAGAACGGTACCCGCTACTGGGCTGTTCCTGGTCGCGAGGGCTTCACCCACATCCTGGGCGGACTGGAGAAAGACTCCAACACAGGTGCTATCTCTACCAACCCCGAGAACCACGACCTGATGACTCGTCTGCGCCAGCAGAAGATAGCCAACATCCAGGTACCCGACCTCGAGGTCATTGGCGATGCTGACGATGCCGACCTGCTCATTGTAGGCTTCGGTTCCACCTACGGCCATCTGCACTCTGCTATGGACGAGCTTCGCGCCAAGGGTTACAAGGTGGCTCAGGCTCAGTTCAAGTACCTGAACCCGCTGCCCAAAAACACCGCAGCCGTATTGTCTAAATATAAGAAGGTGGTGGTTGCCGAGCAGAACATGGGTCAGCTGGCTGCCTACCTCCGCATGAAGGTCGACGGCTTTGTTCCTTACCAGTTCAATCAGGTCAAGGGTCAGCCCTTCGTCGTAGAAGAGTTAGTCAACGCATTCGAGAACATTTTAAAAAATTGATAATTGATAATTGACAATTGATAATTATGAGTTATACAGCAAACGATTATAAGAAAGGACAGCCACGTTGGTGTCCGGGATGCGGTGACCACTTCTTTCTGGCATCGTTCCACAAAGCATTAGCAGAAATCGGCGTTGCCCCTCAGGACACAGCCGTCATCTCAGGTATCGGCTGTTCTAGCCGTCTGCCTCACTATATGGCCACCTACGGCATGAACACCATTCACGGACGTGCTGCCGCCATTGCCACAGGTGCCAAGGTAGCCAACCCGCGACTGACCGTATGGCAGGTCAGCGGCGATGGCGACGGACTGGCCATCGGTGGTAACCACTTCATCCACGCCAACCGTCGTAACATCAACCTGAACATGATTCTGCTCAACAACCGCATCTACGGTCTGACCAAGGGACAGTACTCCCCCACCTCACCACGCGGTTTCGTCTCGAAGTCAAGTCCTTACGGCACCGTCGAGGACCCCTTCCGCCCCGCTGAGCTCTGCTTCGGTGCCCGTGGCCATTTCTTCGCCCGCGCCGTCGCCACCGACTCACAAGGCACGGTTGAGATTCTGAAGGCTGCTTACCAGCACAAGGGTGCTGCCGTCTGCGAAATTCTGCAGAACTGCGTCATCTTCAACGATGGTTGCCATGAGGCCGTCTACAACAAGGAAGGCCGCAAGAAGAATGCCATCTACGTACGTCATGGCGAGAAGCTGGTATTCGGCGAGAACAATGAGTTCGGACTCGTACAGCAGGGCTTCGGACTGAAGGTTGTCGAGATTGGCAAGGACGGCTACACCATCGATGATGTGCTCGTTCACGATGCCCATTGCGAAGACAACACCCTGCAGCTGAAGCTCGCCCTGATGGGCAATGGCGACGGATTCCCCATCGCCCTGGGTGTCATCCGCGACGTCGACGCTCCTACCTACGACGAGGCCGTCGAGGCTCAGATTGCAGAGGTCAGCGCCCAGAAGAAGTACCACAACTTCGCAGAACTCTTGGAAACCAACGATATTTGGGAGGTTAAGTAAGACATGTTCAACAATTATAAAGGCTTCCACCTCGTACAGTCGTACCACGACGTACGATTCATGCGGAAGTACCATCCGTCGAACGCTTTTACGCGTGTCGTCAAGATAGCTATCGTAGCTTTTGTAACCCTGTTGTTGTGGAACATGCCCGCTGAGTGGTATGGCATTCAGAACCTGACGGTCATCCAGCAGCGCATCATCGCCATCTTTGCCTTTGCCACGCTGATGTGGGTCTTGGAGATAGTCTCCTCGTGGGCCACGTCGGTAGGTATCATCGTGCTGATGCTGCTGTTCTGTACCGACAGCGGTATCGCCCCGATGGTCAACGAAGAAGAGGTGGGCAAGCTGCTCTCGTATAAGGGCGTCATGGCCACCTTTGCCGACCCGGTCATCATGCTGTTTATCGGTGGTTTCGTGCTGGCCATTGCCGCTACGAAGACGGGCCTCGACGCCCAGCTGGCCAAGGTGCTGCTGCGCCCCTTCGGCAAGCGTAGCGAGATGGTGCTGCTGGGCTTCCTGCTCATCACGGGTCTGTTCTCTATGTTCGTGTCGAATACGGCTACTGCTGCCATGATGCTGACGTTCCTCACCCCTGTGTTCCGCCAGCTGCCCCCTGAGGGCAAGGGCCGTATTGCGCTGGCGATGTCTATCCCCGTAGCTGCCAATCTCGGTGGTATGGGAACGCCAATTGGTACACCGCCCAACACCATTGCGCTGAAGTATCTGAACGATCCCGAGGGCCTGAACCTCGGACTGGGTTTCGGCCAGTGGATGATGTTCATGGTACCCCTGGTCATCGTGTTGCTTCTCATGAGCTGGCGCATCCTGCTCAAGATGTTCCCTTTCAGTCAGAAGACCATCGAGCTGCACATCGACGGCGAGATGAAGCACGATGCCCACTCCTACATCGTCATCGTCACCTTCTTCGTGACGGTAGCCCTGTGGCTCCTGGACCGTCTGACGGGCATCAACTCCTATACCGTAGCCATGATACCCTTCATGGTGTTCGCCCTGACGGGTGTCATCAACAAGCGCGACCTTGAACAAATCAACTGGTCTGTCATCTGGATGGTTGCCGGTGGTTTCGCGCTGGGTTACGGCTTGAACGCCTCGGGATTGGCCGCCAATGCCGTAGAGAGCATCCCCTTCGGCGACTTCTCGCCCATGCTCATCCTGCTGCTCGGCGGTGCCATCTGCTATGTGCTCTCGAACTTCATCTCCAATTCGGCTACGGCAGCCCTCCTGATGCCTATCCTCGCCATGGTCTGCGGAGCCATGGGCGACAAGCTGGCACCCATCGGAGGCACGCCCACCGTACTCATCGGTGTCGCCATTGCAGCCTCGTCGGCTATGATCTTGCCCATCTCCACACCACCTAACGCACTGGCCTACGCTACGGGCTACGTGCAGCAGAAGGACATGTCGCGCATGGGTTTCATCATGGGTGTCATCTCCATGCTGCTCGGCTTCGGCCTCGTCTACTTGATGGGCATCACGCATGTCATCTGATTAGGCTGTCGCGTACCTTACTATATATCAACCTCTCCCTCTTTCTCTTGAAATGCCGATATACAAAGGCTTAGAAGGAGGGAGAGGTTTGTTTTACCTCTCCCTTACCTCTCACTCAACCTCTCCCCTAAGGTCTCACTCATTACGCCGTTTTCACAGGTACAACCTTGTAGAACTTCACGTGGCTACACTCAGTGTGTTCGTAGCCCAACTCCTTCAAGGCCAGCCCAACAGTTACCTTCGCACTCATCGTGATTGGCACCGACGGATACGCTTTGCGTATCTCTTTTAGAATCTCCGTGCTACTCATGCGTTTACCACTTTCCCCCTCAGCAGGCTTACGGAAGCAGATGGCTACCATCTCGGCAATATCCTTCTGCTCCATGTACTCGTGGTTCAGCTCCTGAATACGCGCCACCTCATCGTTGTTGAACCAATACGGCGACTTCAGTTCACGCAGCTCGTGCATCACCTGAGCATACAACTGGTCGTAGTCGATGTCGCCGCTGTTGTCGATGAACATGCCCTCTGGAATGGTCAGACAGATGTAGCGACGCGAGCCTGTGGCATCCGTCAGCGGATGAGGATTGTTCGTCGTGGCTACGAATGAGGCGTAGCGGAGACGGTCCTCCTGCACTCGGCCGAAGATGGGGCGTCCATTCACCTTGCTCTTCGAGAGCGTCTGCTTCAGGTTTGACTGCTGGCTGGGACGGATAGCCTCCAGCTCGTCCAGATTAACCAGCAGGTTGTTGGTCAGCGCCATCTCCTTGTCGAACTTGTTCGACAGGTTCAGATGGTCCAGGTAGTACTGGCGCAAGTGCTGAGGCAACAGGCGACGCAGAAAGGTCGTCTTGCCACATCCCTGAGCACCAATCAGCGTGGGTACGCACTCGTTGCCGTGCAACGTGTCCATCTGCAGCCAGTGGGCTACCGACGAGCGGAGCCACGTGGCCAGATAGCCCATCTGCTCAGAGCTCAATCCTGGCAGACGACTGAAGAGCTGGGCTACATGATTCTGGCCGTCCCATTGGGGCAGGTGCTCCAGATACTCGCGAATGGGGTCGTACGCGCATACCTCTTTTGAATGCAGCACCAGTTCAATGTCCGCCTTGGGGTTACCCTCGCACACCTCCTCGCGCTTGGCGTCGAGGATGATGCTGTTCAGATCACGATCCGACAAGGGTTGCCAGCGAGCATCAGCATCGCCGACCACCTCGTCCTCAGACGCCTTGGTTACATACTCTACCTTCCTGTTGAGCACGTTCAGTCGGAACTGGTAGCGCTCATGCAGAAAGTGCTCTACTTCGAGCATTCCTTTTTGTTGGGCAGACGCTATCTGCCCCATCATTTCCTGATTTTCCTTCATGTGTATTAAATAAGTGGGTCGAACGTTATGCACTGATTGGCCAATAAGTGTTTCTCATAGCTTCAATGCAAGTGCAAAGATACAAAAAATAATTGTGATATGCAAATTTTTTGCTCCAAAAACCAATAAAAAACAACCCTTTTAACTTGCAATAAATTGGTACTACCCGATGAAAAACTTTATTCCCAGGCAGGGAACAAATTATTCCCACACTGGGAATATGTTATTCCCACGCTGGGAATATTTTTTCCCTAGGCAGGTAGCAAAAACATCCCAGGAGTGGTTGAGGGAGAGGTACAGGTAGAGGTTGAGGGAGAGGTTGGCTCAACCTCTCCCTTTCCTCAAGCCTTTGTATATCAGCTTTCTGGAAGATTGAGGGAGAGGTTAGCCATCTTTGAATAACG